>ERZ772882.1478-NODE-1478-length-24848-cov-3.860485_pt1 | contig 24848 bp, 20 predicted proteins | sample MGYA00580576_ERZ772882 | MGnify/ENA primary metagenome ERZ772882 (study PRJEB29015, sample SAMEA2737658) | human gut metagenome | biome: human gut; feature: human-associated habitat; material: faeces | place: China | collected 2012 ... | reverse complement strand
TCCCCATGCTGCTCTCTGCCTGGGTGTTCCCGCTGCGGCGGCGGGACAGGAGATACCGGAATTGGCTGATCCAGATCATTCCCGCAGTGGAGCTGGCCGCTGCACTGCTGCTTCTGCTGTGGCCCGGGGCTGCCCTGGAGCTGCCGGGGGTCTTTGGCTTTGGCCTGCGGCTTCAGGCCGGGAGTCTGGGGAGCCTGCTGGCGCTGGTGAGCGCCTTCCTGTGGGCGGCCACCGGCCTCAACTGCCCCAGCTACTTTGCCGCCGCCGAGGGCTGCAATCGTTTCTACTTTTTCTGGCTGTTGACGCTGGGGGCTCTGATGGGGGTGTTTCTGGCAGCGGACCTGTTCACGCTGTTCGTGTTCTTTGAGATGATGTCCTTCACCTCCTATGTATGGGTGGTGCAAAACGAGACGGAGGAGGCCCGGCAGGCCGGACAGACGTATCTGGCTGTGGCTGTGATCGGCGGCATGGCGCTGCTGGCGGGCCTGCTGCTCCTCCAGCAGCTGCTGGGGACGCTGGAGTTTTCTGCTATGGCGGAGGCGGTATCCGCGCTGCCTGCGGAGAAGCGCGGGTCCCTGTACGTGGCCGGTGGATGCGCATTGGTGGGATTCGGCGCCAAGGCCGGGATGTTCCCCCTGCACATCTGGCTGCCAAAAGCCCATCCCGTGGCGCCGGCACCGGCGTCTGCCCTGCTGTCCGGCATCCTGACCAAGAGCGGTGTTTTCGGTGTGCTCATTCTCTGCCGGTATCTGTTCTGGACAGAGCTTCCCTGGAATACAGTGGTACTGGCCCTGGGCGTGGTGACTATGGTGCTGGGAGCTGTGCTGGCGCTGTTCTCCGTCGATCTGAAGCGGACGCTGGCCTGCTCCTCCATGTCCCAGATCGGCTTTATTCTGGTGGGCACAGCCATGCAGGGCTTCCTGAACGGCGAGAACGCCCTGGCGGCCTGGGGCACGGTGCTGCACATGCTGAACCACTCTCTCATCAAGCTGGTGTTGTTTGTGGCGGCAGGTGTGGTGTATCTGGGAACTCACTCGCTGAATCTCAATGACATCCGGGGCTGGGGGCGGAACAAGCCGGTTTTGAAGGTCCTGTTCTTCGTGGGGGCGGCCTCCATTGCAGGCATACCGGGTTTTTCCGGCTATGTGAGCAAGACCCTGCTCCATGAGAGCATCGTGGAGTACATCCATGTGCTGGAGCACGCGGGGGCCGCCGCAGGTTGGTTCACGACGGTGGAGTGGCTGTTTCTGCTCTCCGGCGGACTGACAGCGGCGTACATGACAAAGCTGTTCGTGGCGATTTTTGTCTCCAGCCGTGCTGTTGGCCAACGGCCGGCCTTGAAGGACTATATGTCCCCGGGCACCCATGCGGCGTTGAGTGTGGGCGCAGCCCTGCTGCTGGTGCTGGGCCTGACTCCGGGACTGACCATGGAGCCTCTGGCCCAATGGGCGGGGCGATTCCTGCGGGCAGATCCTGGTCACAGCGTCCATTATTTTGCCTGGGTCAACCTGAAGGGCGCATGCATCTCCCTAGCTATTGGCGCAGCAGTCTATCTCCTGGTGGTCCGAGGGCTGCTGATGCGGCGGGAGGCGGATGGCATGGTTTATCTGGACCGCTGGCCGGCCCGGCTGGATTTGGAGAATCTGGTATACCGCCCGCTGCTGTCGGCCCTGACCTTTGTGGGGGCCCTCTGCGCCCGGGTGGCCGCCTCCGTAGGCGACTGGCTGGTGCTGCTGGGGGAGCGGATCCTCTTTACCAAGGCCCCCGGCATCTTTGTGCCGAAGCGGGCCGAGAACTTCGGCACATACGGACGGAAACCCCTCCGTTTCCTAACGGAGGAGACCTTCTCCTTTGATCTCATGCTGGCAGGCGGAGGGCTGATCTTCCTGCTGCTGTATATGCTGCTGTGAGTCGACAACGGATACAGAAGAACGCGAAAGGCCAGGAATGCCGCTTATGCGGTGTTCCTGGCCCATCTTTATGGGAGGGAGAGAAGATTGTGGGTACGATCATAGCTGTCACGGCCGCGGCAGGCATGGGAGGGACCGGGCTGGGGGGCCTGGCCGCCTATCTGTTCCGCAGAGGTACGGACAGGACCGTGAGTGTGCTGCTGAGCTTTGCGGCGGGCATGATGCTTGCTGTGGTGTGTGCAGACCTGCTGACCGATGCCATTCAGGCGGGGCCAGGGCTCTCCGCGCTTCCTGCGGCATCTGCCAGCGTACTGGCGGGCTGCGGGGGGATCTGGCTCCTGGAGGAGCTGGTAAGCGGGCTGCAGGCAGGTGCGAAGCGGGGAGGGCTCTTTCTGGCAGGTGTGGTGATGGCAGCCGCTATTGCCCTGCACAACCTGCCAGAGGGGATGGTAATCGGCGCCTCCTACGCTGCGGATCTGGCCGAAGCGGGAGAGGATGGGCGAATGATGGCACTGGTGATCGGGCTCCACAACATTCCAGAGGGAATGGCTGTTGCAGTTCCCCTGGCGGCAGGCGGTGCCAGCAGAGGACGGGCAGTCCTGACCACAGCGGCAGCCGGCGCGCCCACGGTGCTGGGGGCGGTTTTGGGCTTCTGTCTGGGAACGATGGGGCCGGGCCTGCAGATGCTCACACTGGGCGGAGCATCCGGGGCGATGCTGTACGTGGTATTCGGCGAACTGCTGCCGGAGTCCTTCCGCCTGTGCCGATCCCCAGCGCCCGTGATGGCGGCGGTGCTGGGGGTTCTAACAGGCATGGGCGTGGTTTTGGGATAAAAAGAACCCGTCCCGCCAAGTGGCGGGACGGGTTTGTTTCAAAAAATAGTTACAGCTTACAGCTTCTGGAGCCGGGCAGCGCGCTTCTTGCCGTACCAGACAACGATGCCAACATAGGCCACAGCAGCGCAGACACCGATAATGTAAGCGGGCGTCCAGGGAATATGGAAGCCGATCTGTGCATTGGCAATGAAGGTCACTGTAACAAAGGTGTACCAAGCACCGGGAATCAGGGGGATCCACACCCACTTGGCCTTGCTGTTCTCGAACATCCATACGGAGATACCCAGGAATGCGAACAGGGACAGGGTCTGGTTGGACCATGCGAAGTAACGCCACAGCAGATTGAATCCATCGGGGCTGCTCTTCGCAAAGACCAGAATCACCGCCACCAGCGCGAAAATGATGGCGGACAGGCCCAAGCGCTTCGGCTTAGAGCTCTGATCGATGTGCAGAGAGTCAGAGATGGACAGGCGCAGAGAACGCAGCGCGGTATCGCCGGAGGTGATGGGCAGAACGATGACGCCCAGCAGGGCGATGATGCGCTCGGCCTGACCGTTATCAGCCTTTTTGTCGGCCTTCTTCTCGGTCTTTGCGGCGGCGGCAGAATCGTCTGCGTTGTCATCGGTGTAGTTGCCCAGACGACCCGGCGTTGCCAGCTGAAGCTTGCCGATCATGAAGTAGGCCACGAAGTAGCCGATGACAAAGAACGCCACGACACAGATCACAAAGTTGATGATATCGCCGCCCAGACCCGCCTGCAGGGACATGGGGATGCGGGTGATGAACTCCAGATTGCCGAAGGAGTGCAGACGCAGATGAATGATGCCCGCCATGGCGAAAGCGCAGCCCTGCAGCAGTGCGTACACGATGTACAGCGGCATGGCGCAGAACATGAACATGAATTCCAGCGGTTCGGTGACGCCGGTCAGGAACACTGCCAGCGCGGTGGAGATGAACATGGACTTATAGTTTGCACGCTTGTCGGCATCCACCCGACGGAACATAGCCAGTGCAATGCCCAGCAGCAGACCGGTTGCGCCGATCATCTGACCCACCTTGAAGCGGGCGGGGGTGACGGTAGCCAGCAGATTGTTGTAAGCGGCCATGTCGCCGGCCTTTTTGAAGTTGATGAGGTCGTTTGCCCATGCCAGCCACAGCGGGTCCTGACCAAATACCTGACTGCCTGCGTTGACGCCGGTAGCAATGGTGTAGGTGCCGCCGAAGGAGGTGTAGTTCATGGGGATGGTCAGCATGTGATGCAGACCGAAGGGCAGCAGCAGACGCTCCAGCGTACCATAGATGAACGGAGCCAGAATGGGAGAAGTCTCGGAAGAGTTGGCGATCCAGATGCCGAAGTTATTGATGCCGGTCTGCACCACAGGCCAGAACAGCGACAGCACGATGGAAATGACCACCGAGTAGGCAATGACCACCATGGGCACGAAGCGCTTGCCGTTGAAGAAGGCCAGCGCATCCGGCAGCTTGCGGAAGTTGTAGTACTTATTGTAAGCCACGCCGCCCACAAAACCGGCAATGATACCCACGAACACACCCATGTTCAGCGCCGGTGCGCCCAGCACAGAGGTGAAGTAGCCGTTGACGGCGATCTCCTGCCCGAACAGGGTGTGGGTCACGGCGTTGGGGTCTGCCAGCATGGCACTGGTGACGCCGAAGATGTTGCCGGTGATGACGTTGATGAGGGCGAACGCCAGCACGGCGGCAAAGGCACCGCCTGCACGCTCCTTTGCCCAGCTGCCGCCGATGGCAACGGCGAACAGGATGTGCAGGTTATTGATGACCGCCCAGCCGATGTTCTCCATGGTGGTGCCGATGGTCATGACCGCCGCAATGTCGGCGCCGCCCATCTGCACCAGCTTGCCCAGACTGATCATAAGACCGGCAGCGGGGGTCTCACCCTCCACGGTGTCCCGCACCTGCAAGGACAGCCCTTCCATCAGCCGGGAGACCAAGGAGCGGGTGCGCCGCATCATGGCACAGCTGGGCTACGAGCCGAATTTTGAGGCCGAGCCGGTGGAGGCTTTTTCCAAGACCATCGGCATCATTCTGCCCTCCTCCCAGCGGGATGTCTACGAAAACGCCTTTCATCTGGAGATCATCCGCGGCATCGGGCAGTTCTGCAACCAGCGGCGGTATGTGAACACGGTCATCACCGGGCAGGACGATGCCGAGGTGCTGGACGCCATCCAGAGCATGGTGGCCAACGCGCAGGCAGATGGGTTTATCCTGCTCTACTCCAAAAAGGACTGCCCGGTGGCGGCGTATCTGCGCAATGAGGGGCTGCTCCATGTCATTGTGGGCAAGGCGGCGCAGTCCGCCAGCCAGACCATCAACCACATCGAGAACCAGAACCTTCTGGCCACAAAGATCATCGTGCCGCATAAGCTCATCCAACGGGAGAGCTGCTGCCCGCCGGAGGAGCGGCACTAAGTAAGCGCTTTTTTCAGCAATACAGTGTCCGTTTCCGGGAGCTGCCGCGCAGCGCCCGATATACTGCCCCCAGAGTAGACAGCGTAAAAAACGCTGCATCCTCCGGGGGTATTTTTATGCCAAAAAGGCACAAAGAACGCCCGCCCACCTGTGGAAAACCACGGTGGGCGGGCATGTGGGTTTGTTCCTTATTGGCAAAAAGCAGCTATGGATAGAACAATTCATCAAACGCGCTTGAAAAAATGGCGCGCCTGTTTTACTATATAAGTCAGGACACTTTTTTCAGTTTCAGGCTGCGGCAGCGTTTCTCGAAAGCGCTCAAGACCTTCTTCCGTGCCCTGTGACGTGCCAAGAGGATTGCCTTCCCAGGATCCGCCGCGTTTTTCAGCATACGGACCACGCCGCGCTCCTCTGCATCACTCACGTTAATTCCATAAATCGCCTTCGCCTCGCAAACAAGCTCCTCTACAAAAGCTTCCACACTCTGTGCACTGTTGTGCACAGCCATCAATTCACCAAAGCTGTTGTCCAAAAACAACAGTCCGCAAAGCTTTTCTGCCGGGCTAAAATTCACGTTCTGCAGCACAAATTCGATCATCTCGCAGCCGACAGGGCCCGCTTCCATTTCACCAGAAAGCAGCTCCAGCGTCTGATCGTCAATTGCCGTCACGATCTTTTCTGCATCAGCGTCTTTCGTTTTGCGCGTTCCATGCCTAGTCAGATCAACGAGGTAGTTTGCCAGGCAGCGCCACAGCCACTTGGAATGCCCCGCGTCACGGCATTTCAAAAGGCCATCGATCTTGCTATCCTTCTCCATGTACTCAAGGACGAAGCCCACTGCCACATCGTCAGCCTCCAGCCCCGATGCCTTGAGCATGTCTTTGGACTTCTTCGTTTTGAGCGCAGCATCGCGCACAAAATTATAGATCGCTTCGATGGCCTCCTGATAGTATTCCGTCTGGCGCAGCTGTTCTGCCGTGCGGATACCGTTTGCTGTGATCTTGTTAAAACAGTTGACGAGGGCGATCTCAGACAAAGTTTTTTCGTTATGATATGTAGCCATGGTGTTCCTCCTTAGCACTCAATGTGTGTTCGACCATGGCTATAGAATATTCTCTATTTCTGGCAAAAAGCGATTAAAACCATCGTTAATTCGACGTTAATTTCAGTGACGCAAAAAAATAATTTTATTTTTATGAGAAAATTAATTGAAATTTAACAATCAGCGGTGAAACAGTAATGAAAGGAGGGAGTCCGTCATGGCGGCTGAGATCATCCGCATCACCTTTAAAAACGGTGCCTACATTGATATGCAAAGCCGCAATGCTTACGATTGCGCTGGCCAACAGGCGACCAAACTGTCAGAAAAACCTTTGGAAGTCTTACGGTGCATTGCAGAACATACCATAACCGCTTCTGACGGAACCCTGACCAGCGATATCTCGACCGCAGAAATTTTTAAACTCTGCTGGACGAAGGACGTGCAGCCGCAGAATCTCCGTACTCAAGTCTCACAAATCCGAAAATGCCTTTCGATGATTTATCCCGAAAAAGCTTCCACGGATATCCTTCAGCAGTATGACAAAAAGATCTTTCTTTGTTATTGCGATGTCGTGAGGAAGTCTGCTCTTTTGATCGATGTAACATTGGAAGAGCTCTATGCACGGGCCACCGATGACTTCCGCTTTGTCACAGCTGGGGATGACTCCATTTTTCCTCAGGACGAAACCGGCACCGAACAGCTTACCAAGCGGGTGCTGCTCTTCACAGGCGACTGTTTCCTGGGGATGGAGCATAAAACAGCTGTTCCAGACAAGCTCCTTGCAGATCTTTTTTGCAGCAACACAGCCGATGACCGGGTTTCGGAATACATTCTCTCCAAGTGTCTGAGCCCGGAAGAAAGGGATCAGGAAGAGCTTGACTACAAACGGATGTGTGCGGTTTGGGATGAACTGGCGGGATCCGATAAACGGGCAGAATCCGATAAACGGGCGGAGTCCGATGAACTGGTGGGATCTATTGGGAAGAACCTGATCAATTCTTCCCGCGCGACCTCTTACGCAAACGATTATAATAAGATCCCGCACAGCATGACAGAAATAAAGCTGAACGAATATCCGCAGGTACTGATCGATGCACGATACCAAAATATACTGAACCGGCTTGCACCCTATGTAGCCGAAAAATGCGGCGAGAAATTGCGCAGTCTGGAATGTGATACCGATCTCATCCATGCGGCACAGAACGGCGACAAGAAGGAAAAGGACGGCGGCAGAAAGGTCGTTTATGCCTATATTGCGGCAATGGTTCTGCTCTTTTTTGACCGAGCAATCCCGGAGCATTCCAGTAAGTTCTCACAGAAAAAGAAGCGCTACCAGAAAGCGCTGGATCGCTGTATTCAGAAAATGCTCCCGTCTGAAACGCCTCCCTCGAAACAGGTAGCCGAGAAGCTCAAAGAAATTCTCAGCGGGAAGTCCGAAAAGGAGATTGAGGAGATTCTCACGGACCTGTTTGGTTCTCTCGACGATGAATATGTAAAAGCGATAAGAGACCATCTAAACCGCAAGAATATTTCGATCGAAAATACCGATCAGCTCATCGATCCTCCCCCCAAGCTGACCTTATAATAAGGAGTTTTTATGCTGAATCTCGATAATCCTAATTTTGAAAAGCCGTCTGCGATCCTGCGTGAAAATTCTCGGTTCCTTGTGGAGCAGAACCGCTTCACCGGCCCCAAAAGCTACGATGGCTTTGTAGGCGGCCCGCCGCTGGCCTATGACCGGGAGCGCGGTGCCGTTGCCGTGGACAGCTCTGATAACCACACCCTGGTCTACGGTGCGACCGGCAGTAAAAAAACGCGATGTATCGTCATGCCAACCATCCGAATGCTGGGATTTGCAGGGGAAAGTATGATCATCAACGACCCAAAAGGCGAACTATATCGTACCATGGCTCGTTTTTTGGAAGATCAGGATTACAACATCATCACGGTAAACTTCCGAGATGCCTCTGTGGGCGACTGCTGGAATTTCCTAGAGATCCCATATCGTTTTTACAAAGAGGGAAACCTCGACAAGGCCGGCGAATTCATCGAGGATGTTGCCCGTACCATAACCGCCAACACCGGAACAGATGATCCTTTTTGGAGCAGCTCTGCAGCATCCTGTCTGTACGGCCTGATCCTGTGTCTGTTCCGCTACTGCAAGGAATACGATAAGCCGGACGAGGCCGTGAACATCGGAAACCTACTCACGCTACGCCGCGAAATGTTCGCCCAAAAGGCCCGGTTTTCTTCTGCCCACAATCCCATTTGGGAGTGGGCCAAGAAAGACGAGCTCATCGCTGCCAGCATGACCGGCACGGTAGAAACGGCCTCCGATACACAGAAAGGGATACTATCCGTATTAGATCTCGGCTTGAAAATGTTCATCATTTCTCCTTCGCTAGTGGACATGCTGAGTCACACTACCTTCTCTTTTGACCGTATTGCGCAGGAAAAAACCGCCGTTTTTCTCCTCACGCCCGACGAAAAAACCACCTACCATCGTCTTGTGTCTCTTTATATTTCACAGTCGTATCAACAGCTTGTACAATTTGCGGACCGCAGCGGCGGTAAGCTGCCCGGACGGGTCAATTATGTTTTGGATGAGTTCAGCTCTCTGCCTTCCATCGGCGGATGCGATTTTGTTCAGTATCTTGCTGCGGGCAGGTCCCGCAATCTGCGTTTTATCCTTTGTCTCCAGAGCAAAAATCAGCTGGTGCACACTTACAAGGAAAATGCGCAGACCATCACCGCCAACTGCACCAACTGGATCTACCTGTTCTCGCGTGAACTGGAACTGCTGAAAGACATCTCTGCGCTCTGCGGCGAAAAGAAAGACCACACTCCCAACCTGTCCGTTTATGATCTCCAGCAGCTGGACAAAGAAAAGAATCAAGTGCTTCTTCTCTCGGCCCGCTGCAAGCCCGCCATCGTAAACCTTCTGGATATTTCGGGCTATGCCCCCGCCTATCCGGTGCTTCCCATCAAAACGCCGACAAGAGGTGTTCGTGTTTCTCTGGATTTCAGTGAAATCAAAAAAGAAGAACTAAGGTCAGACCGGTTCTCGGGTTCCAGCAATCCTTTATTTGACCCGTTCTCCCCGGATTCCGATACACCCGAATCTGACACAAAGTCTGCCAGCTCCGATAAACTTGATCTGGACGCAATGCTGGCAGACATCGATCGGAAAATTGCGGAGATCGATGCGCAGGAAAAAGCCAAAAAAACCGATCCATCTGACAACGAAAGCGAGGTATAAACCATGGCATACGAGACAGAATACACCGACTTTGATCCTCAGGAGGATTCTTCGGCCTGCCTGACCCTCGGCCTTGCCACCGATATCGTGGAGAGCCGTTATCTGCGGGACTTTTCCACGGCAGAGCCCGAGGAAAAGCAGCAGATCCTAAAAGACCTCACGACTTTTTTGGAGCAGCTTCTGCGTCAGCCCCAGATCAGCGGCAGTGCGGATGCGTGGCATAATCTATGCGTCGTTCTGGCACAGTGCGATCTCTATAACTTAGCCTGCATTACGCTGGAGCGCGGACTGGACTTTTATCCAAAGAGCGTCGATCTTCTGGCCGACTATCTGCAATACGGCATGGAGTGCGGTCAGGGAGAACGCTGCAAAGCCGTTTGCAAGACGCTGGTAAAAATTCCCAAGTTCTTCTGGACATGGAGAGGCTATCGCTTCTTGATCGGGTACGAGACACAGCTATCCCTTTCCGGAAGCGAAAAAGAGCTGGAAAAATACAAAGCCGAGATCGATCAGCTGCTGAAGCTGTACCGCCAGCAGTTCCCGGATGACGAGGGCAGTTACGACTGCGAAGCCGATGTCTGCCGGGATTTCAATGACCACCGACGGGAAGAAGCCGTCCTGCGGGAAGCACTGGAAACGCTGAAGGTCGCACCCAAATGCGCCATGCAGCTGGCCGTGATGCTCTTTGAGCGCGGTGAATATCAGGAGGCCCTGCGCCACGCCCAACGCGCATTGAGGGACTCCATCCAGACCCAGATGGGCGTCAACGAGGCGCATCTGTCCTACCTGAGCGGCCTTGCCAAGTTTGCCATTCTGCTGCTGAACGAGGAAACGGACGGCTACCCCGAAGCTGCTGTGCTGGATATCTATACCGACTTTGAGACCGCCCTGCGTCAGGGCCTGAACTCCACCTACCGCAGCACCTTAAAGCAGCGGGCCATCCGGCTTGTCGTAAAGTCGAAGGTCAATGTTCCTTCCGACTGCGAAGAATTGAATTATCTGCTCAGCTGATCTGAGCCGTTTCTTGCAAAAGATCCCACTTCCGACCGGAAGCGGGATCTTTTTGCTGTTCAGATGATAAAACCGGGTCGCTGTGCGTTATAGAGAGCGAAAGGCAGAGAACAGACTCCCCCGGCGGGCAGAAGTCCGCCGGGCCGGACCCCTGCAAAAAAAGGAGGTCGATTTTTTATGTACCACATCCCGGAAGTAAGCGTCAGCGTAAACGGCAAGGAGCAGATCATGAGCGTGCTGAGCCGCGATCTGATGTCCAAGCGCACCATTTATCTGAACGGCGAGATCAACGACGAAGCCGCCCTGAGCATCATCACCCAGCTGCATTATCTGGAGGACAATTCTCAGGAGCCTATCACCCTTGTAATCAACAGCCCCGGCGGCTCGGTCTCGGCCGGGCTGGCCATCTACGATGTCATGCAGGCGCTGTCCTGCCCGGTGACTACGGCCGCCGTCGGGCTGGCGGCCTCCATGGCGGCACTGGTGCTGGCAGCCGGCACGAAGGGCCGCCGCTATGCCTCGCCCAACAGCCGCATTATGATCCATCAGCCGCTGGGCATGGCGCAGGGGCAGGCCACCGACATTCAGATCGCCGCAGAAAATATCCAGCGCACCAAGTACAAGCTGGCCGAGCGCCTCGCCGCCCATTCCGGCCACACGATTCAGGACATCCAGCAGGATTGTGAGCGTGACAGCTGGATGGACAGCAGCGAGGCTTTGCGTTACGGTCTGATCGACCACATCGGGTTTCCCTGCAAGGAAGAACAGGAGGCAGCAATATGAATCAAATTCCCGCACCCATCGGCATGGAGCCTCTGGTGGACGCAGTGCAGCAGTGCTGCCTCCGCGCCCAGCAGTATCATCGTCTCGGCATCCAGCCCGGGCATTTCATCCTGACACTGGATGAAGGCAACGGCCGCACCACCGCAGCCAACTACCTGAGCCGTGCCTTTGCGCAGGCCGGTGTACGCAGCTTTGGCGGACTGGATCTGATGCTGGAATATCAGCTGGACGGCAGCATGGATCAGCTCTGCCAGACGCTGCGCAGCATCCGCGCCAGCGCCGTGTACACCAACGAGTACGAGGGTGTCATTGCCTGGGACATCACCGTTCTGGCCGCACATTTCGGCGAAGAGCAGACCCGGCTGTTTTTCCGCGAGCTGCCCAGTATGGCAGCGCATGCCACCCTGCTCTTTTTCCTGCCGTCGGCACCGAACCGCAGCCAATTGCTCCTGATGGAAAAGATCAGCGCCCTGCTGGACCCGAATCAGATGCACTGGGTCCGGATCCCACCCTATTCCGAGCAGACGCTGGCCGGCATCACCCGCCAGACGCTCATCGATCAGCTGAACATCCGTTTGGAAGATCTTCCCGAAACGGATGCGATCCTGCAAAAACTGGTGCACCAGACTGGCACCCGGAACGCGCGTCAGGCGGTGCGGCTGGCCTGCACGCTGGCCCAGCAGGCTGATTTTTCCGAGTTTATTCCACTGCTGAAGCTGAAAACCCTGTATTCTTCTCTGAAAAAGGAGGTTCGATAATATGATCCGTGGAGAAAGCTGGACAAAACCGGAGAATATCAAAGCAGCGCTGTCCCTGGCGGGACAGGCGGGCGGCGGCCCGGTGCTGTACTGCGAAAACAACCGCTGCTGGGTGCACGCCGGGGAGAGCAACGGCATTTTTCTGGGTGTGACCGGTGCCGGAAAGTCCTTTTGCGGCACCCAGAATCTGGTGCGCAGCCTGATCGAGGCGCAGGAGTCCTTTTTGGCTGTTGACCCCAAAGGCGAGCTTTACCGCCGCAACGCCTGCCGGATGAGCAAAGACTATACCGTACATGTCATCGATTTTCGCAATATGCTGGCATCCGAGTGCGTCAATGTGCTGAGCGCCCCTGCGGAGCTGTACTTATCCGGAGACCCCATGCGCATGAAGCAGGGCGGCGAAATGCTGGAAGATCTGGCATACACGCTGTATGCAGAAAGCAAGAGCGATCCCTTCTGGATCAACAGTGCACGCTCGGTATTCATTGCCGCAGCCTATGCACTGATGGAGTGCGCCCAACCGGAAGAGATCAACATCGCCAGTGTCCAGAACCTGATCATGCAGGGCGACCGGCACTATTCCGGCCACGGCAGCACCGTTTTCGGCCGGGACACCTATCTGGAGCACCTGATGCATCATCTGCCGGAAGATTCCATCGTGAGCAATGAGCTTTACAGCTATATCAGCACTGCCTCGGATACGCGCGGCGGCATCCGCTCCACAATGCTGGAGGGTCTGTCCCGTTTTCTGCGCAGCAATGTGCTGCGCGGCTTTATTGCCAACGATGATCTGCACATCAACGAGCTGGACGGACAGAAGCCTTTGGCCATCTGGCTGATCCTGCCTGACGAAAACCCGATGTATTCTCCACTGGCCGCAGTCATCATCGACCAGATCATGCGGCATTTCGTCAGCCTTGCGCAGGAGAAATATAATGGCCGCCTGCCCCGGCGGATGAATTTTCTGCTGGAAGAAGCCGGCAACATCGGCCGGATCTCATCGCTGAGCCGCATGATGGCAGCCGGGCGCTCCCGGAATATCCGCACTTTCATCGTGCTGCAAAGCCTCAAGCAGCTGGAGACCATTTACGGCGAGTCCGAAGCGGAGACCATCCGCTCCAATGCCGACCTCACGGTGATGTACCGCACCAACGACCTCTATACTCTGGAAAAAATGAGCAAGCTCTGCGGCGACCGTGTGTCGGACGACCGCGTGGAGCACGATTCCTGTTCGCTCATCACGCCGGCACAGCTGGCCTCCCTGAAAACGGGGCAGGCACTGGTCATTCTGCACGGAAGCATTAAGTTCGTGACCGAACTGCCTCCCTGCACCACGGCCTTTGACCCCAGCGGCTGGCAGGAGCCCCAGCCCCGGCAGGATCTGCCGCCGCACCAGAAGCCGAAGCTGTTTGATCTTGTCCATTATGTGGACAGAAAAGAGGACCCCTTGCTGGACCTTATCGAGGAGTATGAAAGCACGGCTGACGACCTCTGTTCTTTCATCACCAGCTCCCTGCAGGACTCCCACCCGAAGCATCCGTTCGACCTTGACCCCAGCAAGAAATATCAGGTCGTGATCCAAAGCTGGAACGGTCGCTTTATGCGCGGATTAAAGATCCTGAAGGATCACTATCACAGCGTCTCTCTCTCTGACCTCAAAAACGCCGTAGAGACCCTGCCGTACGCACTTCCGTTTGACGACAAAGCCGACGCGGAAAAGATCTATCATCAGTTGAAAGAAGAGGACATCAAGGTGGAGCGCTTCGGCTTTGAGGCCGATGACGCATGACCCCTTTGCCGCAAAGGAGGAATCATCATGAAGTTCAACAAAGAAACCCTTGCCGGCGCAGTTTTCGTGGTTTTTCGCGTTCTGCTCTGGCTGCCTGTGCTGGCAGCGGCGGCGTTTTTCGGCGCGGCGCTGGGCGACCTGCTGGTCTTTTTCGCTGCGGAGCATCTGTCCCCAGCAGCTGTCGGCATTCTGGCTGGCCTGCTGACGCTGGCTGTTGTGCGCAGCAAGACCCCCTTGCATACGCCGTTTGAACGGATGGAGCAGTTCAAGCAAAAACATCACCTTGACCGGCTTGCTTCCTTTCAGCTGGAGTTCACCCTGCTGTGCATGGTCGCTTTCTTTCTGAGCATCTCCGGCATCGCAGTTTTTTCTGCCGCCTTTGACAGCCTGTGCGCCGAAAATCTCATTGTCCCTGTCGGGTGGATCGTGTGTACCTGCCTGTGCCTTTTTGTCTCTTCCTTTTTCATCTTAAACCTTTTTGATCTGGTGATCCTCTGGAGTGCGCTCTCCATCCTTGCAGTAGGCTGTGCGCTGCTCGTCAGTTTTACCTCATACGCCGTATATGTGCCGTTGACTGCGGCTTTTGGCGCTGCCGCCCTGTTTCTGGGCGCAGCGGCGGGGCCTGCCTTTCTGAAAAAAATGGAAGATGACGCCGCGCTGTTTTGTATGTTGCGCCGGCTGCGGCTGGCAGAAGTTGCCGTCTATCTGCTTTTTCTGCTGCCGGGGCAGAATGGCATGCTTGCCCTTTCCGGTCTGCGCATCAACCTGTTCCTCACAAGCATGATTTTTCCTCTGATCGTACTGGAGTTCTGCACCCTTGCTTTTTTGCAGCCCTTCCGGCATCGTCGGCTGGAAGCCTGTTTTGCGGCATTGTTCCACTGCATCCTGCTTTACTGCGGAGGCTGTCCCGGCGGAGATCTGCTCCTGACCGCAGCGCTCTGTGTACTGGTTCTTCTGGTCACTGCGCCGCAGCCCCATCCGCAGCGCCGGAAGTGCCCCGCTGTCCGGCATCCGGGCCTGCTTCTGGCGCTGGGCGGGGCAGCAGGCTTTCTTCTGCCCTACGCCGCAGCCTTGTGGAACGCGTTCTGTGACTGGTGCGGCGGGCAGTTTGCAGTCGGTCCCCGCGGGCCTACATGGTCGGAAGTCGCCGCCAATCAGCACTGGCTTCTGGTCGTCAGCTCCGGCAGCGCCGGCACAAACAAAACCACTCTGGCTTTCTTTGGGCAGATCCTGATCGCGGCAAATCGTCTGGGGCCCGCCGCTGCGGTGCTGTTTGCCGCACTGCTGGCCCTGCTGCTGTTGGGCGGTATGGCAGCAAACCGCGGCGATCCCCGCCGCAGCACCATGGCGGTGCTCATTGTGAGCTTTTTTGCCACCCAGATGCTGCTGCACACCCTGGCCTGCACAGGCGTGCTGCCCAGCTTTCTTGGCCTGAACCTGCCCTGGCTGGACGAATACTCGATCAACGGACTGCTTGCCCGCTGCGGCTGCATGTTCCTTACCGGACTGTTGATCGCACCCCCGCAGACCGCTGCGCAGCCGCTTTTGCTGCCGGAGCAAATTGAAATGGAGGAGGAGATCCGCTATGACGAAGCATAAGATCAGCCGTCGTGATTTTCTGGCCGCTCTGGCTGCCGGTACCGTTGCCGCCACGGCCTGTGGGCTGCATCGGACGTTTGCAGAAGCCAGCCACACCTTTGAATACTGGGTGCTGAACCGTGAACTGTCCTTCCGCAGAACACGGGAAGGCATCATTTACAGCTGCGAAGGCTATCCGCTTACCGATGGCGAAACTTCCTCCCCGGGATTTGACAATCAGACGCTGGACCCGGCGTTTGACTGGTTTCTGGGCCGCAATTTTGGCGATCCCGACAACGGTTTCGGCCTGCGCCACATCCTGTACGACACCCTGTATGATCCGCAGCTGGGCACAAACGGCTACGGCCAGCCGGTCTGCCTGAGCCTGTCCCAACCGCTGCAGGATCTGGTGTATTATCAGCTGCCCCAAAAAGACTCCTCATTCGGCGTCGGCCGCTGTTTTACCATCGTGCGCCAATCCGGCGAAACGAAGGCTTGGGCAGAAAATTCTCTTTCGCAAAGCGTCAACGACCTGTTGTTTTATTACTGCCCCGCAGTCAGCTATTCCTCGGGTGCAAACGTCCTGTGCAATGTGTCCGGGGCTTTGGAGATCGTCACCACTGCCGCACTGCTGGAGTATGATATCCCCTTTGCACCGGATGCTTCCGCAGAGGAAAAAGCTGCACTGGCGGCAGAAGCTCTGGACAGCAGCTGCTACTGCGATGTGCTGCGGCGCTATCTTGCCCCGGAAGGACTGCTGTGCCCGCTGCCCAACGGCGCACTTTTGCAGACAGACGGCGGCTTTTTGTTCAACGACGAAGATCTTGCCACGCAGGAAGCTTTCCGTGCCGCTTATTCCCGCATCGCGAATGGTGCCGTGCTGTGCAGTCTGCTGCTGCCCCTGCTGTGGATCGAAAGCGTTGCGGATGGCTGCCTGCGTTTTCAGTTTGAATGCCTTGCGCCGAACGATTTTCGGCGCACAGAGCATGGCACGACCCCGGCCAACAGCACTCGGCAGGTCGGGCTGCCGGAAGAAAAACAGGCACAGCTGGCCGAAGTGTTCCGGCACCGGGCCGAGAGTTTGGGTCTGCGTGCACCCGAGGGCGCACAGCTGGCGGCTGTGGACACCGGCATCTGCTGTACGGAAAACGGCGAGGAGATGCACTGCCTGTATCTGCACTGCAAGCTGCCCTCCGCTGAGACCGGTTACAGCATCCTGCTTGGGCGGGCATCGAATGCCGATCAGAACCTTCTCCGTGATGCACAGCAGATCCTGGATACGCTGGCCGGGTAGCGCGAAATATGAACTTTCTGTGAAGTTTTTTTGTAAGAAGTCATCCTTCTGTGTCGGATTTCGTTCATGAGGGTGAACGAACCACCCCAGAGAACCAAGGAGGCGAACCGACATGAAGCATGACCGCAGACAAATGCCCCGCGAGGCCGTCGATTTGAACAACATCGACGATGATGCGCAGGGCACTGCACCACAGGAACAGAACCGGTTCCGCATCGCGCTGGACCGTACAGCAGCGGGGGTTCTGCTGCGCTGGCTGACCTGCCTTCTTCTGTTTTGCGTTTTGTGTCTCGCCGCCCTTTTCCTTCCGGTCGCAGAAGGCTTTGTGCAGCTGCTGCAAGCGCTGGCAGCGTTCCCCGCCATGCTGCCGCTGCTGCGGGATGCCGGGATCGGCTTTGTATACCTGACAGCTATTCTGGCGGGCTGCGGCGTGGCCGGAAAGCTCTTCTGCCGGCTCTGGAAGAGCCACTGTCTGGACAGGCTGCTGGACGGCCTTATCGCCCTGCGTTTTTTGGATATCCATTCGATCGATAAAAACGAGCAGTTCCCGGAGCCAGACAAAGGCAAGCCGAAGCCCAAACCTGCTGCCCCGCCGGAAGAAAAGGATGCCATTCCTTCCGACCTGAATGGTCTACTGGACGACCTGTTTAAGGCCGCCCCTTCCGCGCAGCTGCAGGACGTGGACGAACCACCCACCCGCATCCAGAAAGGAGCATGAGGAGATCATGACGGACAAAGAAAAAATCAGCTGGCGGCAGCAGGCCAAGCTCTGGGTCTTGCAGGGCATCCTTCTGGTTGCTGCGGGCATCAGCCTGTTCAGCACGATGGCGGGTTTTCATACCGTGTTTTTTCCAAGCTCGGCGATGGTGGCGGTGCTGGCCAGCCTGCTCGTGCAGGGTATCGAGCTGGTCTGTGCGGAGCGCTTCCATCTCGCCGGCTGCGCCGCGTTCTTGCTCTCTGTGGCATTCAGTGCTATGAGCTTTATCAACATCGGCACACCGACCTCTGTATACATGCGCCACGCCATGACCACATTAAACAGCGCCTACTCCACTCAGCTGTTGCCCGATGTGCAGTCCGCTATTTCTTCCGACATGGGCAGCCTATACAGCACGATTTCCGGTGAACTGACAGCCCTGCGCACCGAAGCACAGGTCATGCAGGAACAGAACACTGCCAACAACATGCTGACCGAAGGGGATTACGACCTCATCCGCAGCCGCTATAACGATGCCCAGAAGAAGCAGACCGAATACTTTGAACTCGACCAACTAATTGGATTGCTCCAAAATAACGACCTTGAGCGAGCCTATGCCCTGATGGATGCCATTGAAGCAGAAGCGGGAAGTGGCGCCACTTTGAAGAAACTGAAGGCCGACGTCCGCTCCCTCCGCATCCGGTTGCAGGCTCTCAACGCAGATGCCGCCACCACCGCAGAAGAGACGGCTCACGCCATCCAATTACTCCTTGCACAGGCCAGTGTTGATACATCGGCATTGTCCGAGCAAATCAACAAGCTCATTACCGCCGCTCTGAACGCCGGGCTCAAAACCGACCCGCTCCCATTGCGGGACCACCTTGAACGCTATCTTCAGCTTGCAGAGCTCAACCGAACGGTCTCCGAACGCGTCTCTGCGGAAGCGGCATTGCTGGAGAGCGTCGAGCAGGCCGCTGGCGACCCAGATGCCGATGCTGCATGGCAGCAGGTGAAGGAGCTGTGGAGCCACGAACTCAGCACTCTCCGCACGGCGCTGGCCGGGTCGGTGCTGTCCACCCGGACGAAGCACATGGAGACGATCGATGAGCTTACCAGACAGATACTGGAAGGCGACCGCACCCTCGTGCAGAAGGCAATCACAATGCTGTGGTATAACCACGACCTCACCTCCTTTGCCGGCTGTGGGCTCGCTTTTCTGTTGGATGGAATTTCTGTCTACTGTGTCCAATCCGCCCTTGAAATCCGCCGACAGATCGCCCAGAGCCGCGCTTCTTCCGCCAAGGCTGAAAGCGCTGCCTGACAGCCGTATTTTTCACCCATCCCGTTCAAAAAAGAGGAGTGATCGATAATGAAACTACTGTTGCTCGTTGTATGTATTGTTGCTGCCCTGCTTATTGTCTTTGTCCTACTCGTGATGCTGTATCACAGCAACGGTCGCACTGAGGTCCAGCGCAAAAGCGCACAGTTCAAAAAGGACGTCGAAAACCGGCTTCAATATGCCGTGCATTTGGGCGATGATACATTCATTCTTGACAAGCAGGACAAGCTGCTGGTCTACCAAAAGAGCGCAAAGAACCCTGAGAAGTTTTTGCCTCCACAGGTCATCGGACTGCCATCCAGTGGCGATTTCATCTCGATCGTTCCCTTTGCCGGACTGCCCTCCGAAGGCTGCGTTAATTTTTTAACACTACGGAAAAATGGTTATAATGCCAAGTTTATCTCCCATGATGCACCCATGCTCATCTATCGGAGCGAAAAAGACGATCATTACTACTTGAAGCTGAACGGAAACAACCAAAATGCCAGTCGTTTTCAGGGGAAGATCATCGAGGATGAGATCGCACTGGATCAAGTGCTCACCCGTGACCCTAGTCACGCCAAGCTCTTTGCGCTGTGTGGCAGCCCGCTGGCCTTCGTGCTGCTGCCCGGCGATGAACCGGAGACAGAGCCGCAGAAGGCAGACCTCAACAACATTGAAACCGAGCCCCCAAAACGCTCCATGGGCGACAAAATCCAAGACCTGTTCCATCAGGCCGGTGCCGATGCAGCACCGCAAAAAAAGCAGTCCCGTCCGACATTCAAAAACTGATCCAGCCGCCGAGAGGAGGAAGGCCGCATGTTCCGTCATAAGCATAAGCACCCTGCATTCAAAGCCCTGCGCGACACGGTAGCCTTTCTCGTTCTCTGCGCTGCGCTGGAATGGTACGTCTCCCACACATACGGCGCAGAAGCCGCTACGGCTTTCCGCACCGTATGGCCAACGCTCGCTCTTTGCTGTTCCTGTGGTGCCTTGCTGGTTTACTGGGCCGGTGCCGCCCTGCCGCTGCGGGTGTCCGCCCTCTTCAGTGCCATTGGCATGGCCTTGCAGGTAAGCTTGCATCCTGCAAATGCAAATGAGCTGAAGCTTTTTTGTCTGCTGGCCTTTATGGGCTGCATTTGCACTTCCATTGTTTTTGCTCTGCTGCGCGTAATGCCGCAGACGCTTATCTATAATTTGTGTGTTGCTGGAAGTGCTGTGTCCTTCCTCTTTTTGCGGTTCTTTTGTAAGCCCCTAAACAGCACATACGCGTGGGTGTCTGTTGCTGGACACAGTTTCCAATTGACAGAGGCGCTCAAGCTGATCCTTGTCATCGGCTTTTCTGCCGCCGTCACCAATGATGCCTGGAACGAAGTGGTCCGCTTCCGCGCCGCGCTGCTGCTGCTCGCCGTATACGCCGGAGGATTTTTTGTACTAAACGAGCTAGGCACGCTGCTTGTCTGTCTTCTGGATTGCGGGGTCATGGCACTGCTTTATTGTTCGATAAAGCGCACGCTTTCCCTCGTTGCGTTTGGTGCCCTGACGGGTGGGGCAGGGTATGCGTTTTTAAAGCTGTGCAGCGGGATGCAAAACCCGGCAGGGCCTTTTCGGCTTGGGCAGCTGGTATACCGCAAACTAGCCGTCCGGCTGCACTATTTTGGAATCAGCGATTTTTCCACGCTCTCATCAAAAGAGGTCAGCAGCTCCGCGTACCAAGCGTATACCACATGGCGCTCGTTGCTTCTGGCTCGTCCCATGGGGGCCTCGCCCTACCGGGTCAGCACACCGGTAGCAGATTCCGATTTGATTTTGGCAACACTGGCGAATAGGGGCGGCTGGATTTGTCTTCTCCTGGCTCTATTGGGCACGTTTTTGCTTATATTGGCCAGTTTACTGCTTAGTACGCGCTGCGGCGGCTGGCTGAGCTGTGTGGGCACCGGTGCAGGCTGTGCTGTCGGGTTAGCCGGGCTTGTCAATTTATTCTCTACGGCCAGCCTGCTCCTCATCGGCGTGCAATTTCCCTTTCTGGGCGCAGGGGGCAGCAGCTTCATCTGCTCTTGGGCCGCAATCACCCTGTTGCTGTGCAGCACGATCCCTACACGGCAGGGCAGCCGGGAGCTGCTCGCTGCATCACAAATCACGAAGGAGGATGTATCATGATGAACCGCCGTCTTTTCCTCAGGCTGCTTTTGGCCCTCTGTTCCGCAGTGGGAATGTCCGCAAGCGTTTTGCTGCTGCTCGAACGTCTGGGGCTGCTGGACAGCGCCCAACGGCCTCAGATCGAAGCGCAGCGCGCCGAATTTGAGAAAGCCGCCCGGAAAGCAAACACCATCGAGGGCGCGATCGTCTCCCGCGATGGGATCCCTTTTACAAGCGCTTCGGAGCCCGGAAAGCCCGCACTGGTGACCGCACTCTGCTACAGTTCTCTTGTTGGCTACAGGACTTCCACTTCCTCTTCCGGTCTGCGCCGTGAATTTGGTGATACACTCTATTACGCACGGGAAGAGGGGGGCGGCACCGCAGACCGTCTGGTCATGACCATTTGCGCAGAGCTCCAGCAGATCGCATACGATCTGGTAAAGGGGCAGGGAAGAGGCGTGTGCTGCGTAGCGAATGCCCGGACCGGCGAAGTCTATGCATTGGCGTCCTGCCACGGGGACGTGGAATTTGACGCAAATCATTTTTCGCAGAACTTTTCGTTATATACAGAGACAGAAGGCTATCTTCTCCCCCCATGGCTGGATGTGAACCCTCCCGGCTCCGTAGCAAAGATCTTGACAAGTGCCGCCGCTGTGGAAGCCGGCGTGGATCTGACGTATGAGGACAGCACAGGGGAGTACAAAGGAATCCGCACTGCCTCGCGAGCTCCGGGCGGTTCTCTGGATTTGTACAAGGCAGCCAGAACGAGTAACAATCCGTATTTTGCGGTACTCGCGGACAGAATGAGCCTTAGCGATTTGCTCCGCGCACAGGAAGCCTTTGGCATCAACCAGAACTTTCTTCGTCTTGGCACTTCCGTTCTCCCGGCAGAGAGCACCCTGACCGCCGACTCTGACCGCAGTGAAGCACGGCTCCAAGCCATCGGGCAGGGCGGTCTCTCGGTCTCACCGCTGACATCCATGGCATGGCTAGGTGCAGTGGCCACGGGCGAATTGACGACCCTCCGCATTGCAGACCATTTTGAGCACACCCTGCCTGATGGAAGCACGGAGGAGACCCCGCTGCCGGAAGAATACGAGGTCGAGCACCGCAGCCTGAACCTCCGTCCCGAAACGCTTACGACATTGCAGAGTGTTTTTGAGGAGGTAGCCAGCTCCTACGGGTTAGAGCTTTCAGGAAGCGCTCGTGTATTCGGCAAAACCGGAACGGCGCAGGTAGGCACTTCCGGGCTTTACACCATCTATCTGGCGTTTTCTCTGGTCTACCCGGACGGCAACGCCTATGAAGCCGTTTTAATGAGGGAAAAGTCCAGCGAAATGAGCAGTGTACTGAAGCCGCTGGCAAAACAATTGCTTGCCGCCATCGACCGTCTGCACCCCGCGTGGGAGGAAACAACATGAAAATTAAAATCAGTGCCTGCACCGCCAAAGGTTCCCACATCGAAAATCAAGACTGCCTTTGTGCCACCGGCCTTTGCCCGGAACAGACAAGCTTCTGGGCTGACCGGAAGAAAGTGGAAGTTCCCTTCCTTTATGCCGCGGTCTCTGACGGCATCGGCAGCGGCGCAGCGAGCCAGTACCTTTCGCAGCTTGCCTGCGAAACATTTGCCAAGGCCGTTGAGGCTGTCCCCCCTATTTCTCTCTACGACATTCCGGGCGGCGGCGAACTCCATGCTGACCTGCCTTATTGCGGGGTCCTGAAAGGCGCCCATACCGTATACGACGCTTTGCAGACCCTCCACGCAGAAGGCGGCTGTACACTGACCGGCTGCTGCCTGACTGCCCCTGCTCCAAACCCGGACCCGGATATCCAGCCGCACACACACTTTTCGATGGGCTCAGTCGGCGATAGTGCCTGTTTCTGGTATCGACCGGGCGAACCGGTTCAGCTCCTTAATTACCCGCAGAACCTATTTTATAGCCGAAAGAAAGAGGGGCTTGCGACCAGCGTTTTCGAAAAGCGGATTTTACAGTCCTTTCTTGGAATGCCAGCGGAAAAGCTGGAGCGGTCACGGTGTATCCAGATCGTTAATATAGACGATGTGTGGCCAGGCGACCGATTTTTGCTTTGCAGCGACGGCGTTTATGGGCAGCTGCCGGAAGCACTGCTCAAGAAGCTGCTGGGGATGCGGCGGATCACTGCGAAAACGCTGGTAAAAGCCGCCACGTTCGTCCCGCACAGTGATAACGCCACCGCTATACTGATCGATATTCTATAAAAGCAGCAGGAGGGAAGTTTTATGGAGATCGTCTATAACAAGACGGAAGCAGAGGAGCGCACCTTTGTTCAAAAACTGGTTGACACCGCCTGGCCAGACCTTCATCCTGTGGTCGGGCAGGTTCTCGGGCGGGGTGGTCAGGCGATTGTGTACAAACTGGTGTTTGCCGATGGGCGCAGCGAAGCGCTGAAAGTAATTGACACCTCCGTCTATCGGGACCCCGCCCGCCGGAAGGATGCCAACCGCCGTGGACGCTCAGAGATCCATCATCATAAGCAATTGTCTGCCAAGACCGACACCGTTGTTAAATTTTATGATTCCGCTTCTAGCTGCGAACGCGGTCAGGACGCCCCCATGTGCTTCCTTCTGCGGATGGAACTGCTCACACCCCTTGACCCCAAAAATCTGGCCGCACTGGACCCGGCAAACCGGGAGAAAGCCGTTCTGCAAATCATGCGAGACGTTTTGGAAGGACTGTGCCAGACCGAGGACGCAGGAATTGTACATAGGGACGTCAAATGCGGAAACATTCTCCTGCGGCACGATCCAGCCACCGGCCAGAGCCGCTTTGTGCTCAGTGATTTTGGCTTGGCAAGACCATTCCATACACGAACCGACCGAAGTTTCTTCACCGTCTGCGGTTCCAGCGACCACATAGCCCCCGAGATCATTCGGCGCGGAAAGCTTATTGCCGGCAGATCAGACATTTACAGCGCCGGTGTGATGCTGTTCCACCTGTTGTTCCCACAGAACGACGACTATTTTGATCCCGCTCTCTTCCGGCAGAAGTCCGCCGATTTTCCCTTCAGCCCGGAGATCAAAAACCTGCTTTTCAGCCTGACCGAAGTTTCCCCCGCCAGCCGGCCATCCCCAGCCGTTGCACTGATCGAGGTAAACCGGCTTTTGATGCAGCGCGATGCGGAATATTTCCGCTGCATCCGACAGCAGCTCCTTTCCGATCTTGCTCAGAGCCGCCAGCCCGCTCCCGAATTAATGGCCGCCATGCCGGAAAGCGAAGCAACACACCTGCTCCGCGCCTGTTCCGCAGCGCTGGCCGATAACACACACCAGATGGCGGAGGAGCTTCTTCGCGGTGCTGCCGCACAAAATAACAGCGGCTGTGCGCTGTACTATCTTGCCGTACTTTTTTTCCAGAATCGCTCGTGCCGCCAAAAAGCGGCAGAACTTTTTCGTCTTTCTGCCAGTCGCGGGTACCTTCCCGCATGCAGCGCTCTAAAGGGTGAAAAAACCGATTCAGCATCATTTCTGAGCAGCATATTACTTGCCGTATAGCCATCAAATTTTAACGGCTCAACGGCTTCCCGGATGATCGGGCAAGCCGAACAGGCTCATCATGCAAACAACGAAAAACAGGGCGTTCCCCGACGGGGAACGCCCTGTTTTACATATCGCTATTGTCTGTGGTCTTTGGCAGGGTGCGTCCTATTCAGGGGCGCACCCTGTTTTTGTTTTGCCTTTAATCTTTTAACCCATGGCTCCCGGTTACGGTTTTCAAGTATTTCTCCGGGTCACCATTCAGAATCAAATCCGCATAGCCCAGCGGGTCATTGTAGATGAGATAATCCAGTTCTGACCTCTGCGCCATGGTCACATCCAGTGCATCCGCGATTCCGGTGCAGTCGATGGAGATCATTCTCCCATCCCGGAGCAGCAGCTCCACACAGCCGGTGTCCATAAGCTGGTGGGCATCTGTTGTTCTGGCTTATAATTCACTGATGGTTGCAGT
>ERZ772882.1433-NODE-1433-length-25466-cov-3.097517_pt1 | contig 25466 bp, 16 predicted proteins | sample MGYA00580576_ERZ772882 | MGnify/ENA primary metagenome ERZ772882 (study PRJEB29015, sample SAMEA2737658) | human gut metagenome | biome: human gut; feature: human-associated habitat; material: faeces | place: China | collected 2012 ... | reverse complement strand
ACTGAAATTGTACGTTAAGTCGTAAGCCCCCTGAAATTTGAAACTTAATCCTTTCAGCCACGGCGCATCATACTTTAATCTAAAATTAGACTGAATATAAGAATAATTAGATTTACTATATCCGGATTCATTGATAGATGCCAGCGGAGCCACCGGAGAGGAAGCCGTCGGAGTGGATACATTATATGTTTTTCCTTCATATTCGTAAGTGTCAGGCACATAAGGCAGGGCACGAATCACTTGTTGCGGCACATTATGCCAGTCATCCGGATTGGCTGAATAGCGCGGCGAATCTCTTTTTTCAATACGACCGGATACTCCTAAGGTGAAAGTGAGGCTCTTGGTTAACTTTGCATCAATATTGGAACGAAGATTCAAACGGTTGTAACCATAGTTATCTATGTTACCATCTTCATTCAGATAACCGATAGATGCAAAGAAACGCACTCTGTCACTACCTCCGGTTGCTGAAATGTTATGGTGCGTACGGGTACCGGTACCATATACTTTATCATACCAGTTTGTGTTTCCCCAACCATCAACTCCGTCTTTCATCTTCTGCACCATCTCTGCTGTAAATACCTGAGAGTCTCCTTGCAGTTCGCGTGCTTTATTATACCAATAAGCATAACCGGGTCCATCCAGCCATTCCTGTTGTTCCGCATTTTGGCTGAAACCGACAGAACCTGTATAAGTAATAGACATTTTTTCTGCCTTACCCTGTTTCGTGGTAACGATGAAAACACCATTGGCATCCAAACCGTAAACGGCTACAGCCGAAGCGTCTTTCAGAATAGATACCGATTCTATTTCGTTAGGGTCCAGTCCGTTGAAGTCGGCTGATGTACGGCGGATTCCATCGATTACGTATACTATACCCGTTTGTCCGCGCATGGTCAATGTTGCATTGTCAGACCCCGGCTGACCACTGGACTGAACGGCTGCCACTCCGGCAATACGTGCGCCAACTACGTTACTGATACTCATCGTCGGAGCTTTCAGCAATTCTTTGTCCGATACGGTAGAAATTGCTGCAGTGATGCTTCCACGTTTTTGAGTACCGTATCCCACAACAACTACTTCATCCAGTGAAGCAACGTCGTCTTTCATAGTTACTGAAATGAAACGCTGGTTGTTTACCTTGATGTCCTGTGTATTCATACCAACGTAAGAGAATATCAATACATCATTATTTCGGGCATTGATACTGAACTTTCCATCCAAGTCTGTGATAGTACCGCTGGTTGTACCTTTTACAGCTACAGATACTCCAGGTAATGGTTCGCCACTACCATCATTGACTGATCCCTTTATTACGTTTTGTGCCATACAGTTGAGTGTGCACATGAACGCAATAAATAATGAGGTAATAAACCTCGGATTCCATTTGATTCTTTTTTTCATTGCATTACAATATTAGATAGGTTTATAGAATAAAGTGTTCACAATATCGTTCGTATAAGTGTCCGGCTTGCAGATAAGCCGAATTAGGGCTCATGAAATGAGAAAACTCAAACGTGATTGCATTTTCCATTCCCGCTCTTCGCGCAGCGTCCAGTTTCAACAATAGCTTTTCCCATTTAATGGGTAGGAAACGAATAGGCATGTCCCGGTCAAAAGATTCGATATTGGTCCAGCATTTCATATTGTATTTATCAGCCAGTTTTTTGTTAATAACCAGATAATCATATAATTCATGATAGTCTATCTGACCATCCTGAAATGCCATGATATCGACTGCTCCCTTTACATTATCCAATATTTCGTCCCATTCTTCTTCGTGTTCTTTCACTGACAAGGCTTTGTCACCCGCCATTACCTGGTCTGTCTTTACTCCATGTATGTATGGAGAAACTAAAGTCGTCAGATTGCCAGAGACACTCTTGGCGTGCTTTCCGACTTCCGCATAAATCTTAGACATGTTTTTCGTCCGGCGGCTGATTTCCTGAGATAAATACCATCCCTGAAAAGATTTATGATGACCATATTTCTTCCATACTTCATCAATCAGAGCCATGTTCAAATCTATTTCTTTCTGAAATAATCCTTCCTGCCAGTACTTCCCGGAATCGTACATACCAAAATAGAAAGCCATGTCGTATTTATCGGCCAGTGTCAGAAACATCTCGACCAAGTCTACAGGCGGATAATACACATCTTCTTTTCCCAACAGGCATTGAAAAGGAGAAGCAATCCATTTACCAAGACCGGCACGAATCAACACTACGGTATTGATTCCCATCTTTTTCATAGCTTTAAAATCCTTATCCCATTCTTTTGTACCCCAATTCTGGTGCGGAATATCCCAACTGATTTCGTCCAGAAAAGTGGCTTTGATAGGCATCCCTTTCAAGGCATTGGGAGTGGCAAATGTCTCAAATGTTTCTTCTTCTGCAGATGCTGCCCTTTTGATGGGAGTGCATGCCGTCAGAAGTTTGCTGCCTGCTAGCAATGAACATGTGGCAAATGCGGTTTTTAGAAAATTACGTCGTCCGTCCATATCGTTCTATTTAAATAAGGGTTTATAAATTTTCCAGTACTTTCCAGCATTGGTACAATCCTCTTGGTACATGGAAGCAGCCTTTCCATTTCCCACCTTTGAGTGGCAGCAATACTTCTCCCTGCCGATTCAGATAACCGAACCATTCCGGATATTCCGTATCTTTGAAGTGTGTCCATGTGTAGTCATGCACTTTTTCAAACCATTCCAGACATCTTTTATCTCCGGTCAGCTGATAACCTTTCAATAATGAAATCAAAGATTCAATGTGCACCCACCAAAGTTTCTGATCCCACTCCAATTGCTGGGGAGGACAACCGTTACGGTCCATAAAGTAATAGATGCCGCCACATTGCTTGTCCCAACCGTAATCAAGCATTGTTAAGGTGGTTAACATTGCTTGTTGTATGAGTTCCGGTCGGTCCAGCCTTTTGCCCAGATCCATGATAAACCACATCGCTTCGATAGCATGACCGGGGGTCACCTGACGACCTTCGAAGCAATCCACCAGATTACCGTCCATATCGACATTCTCAACAATGATGCCCCCCAGGTCCGGACGATAAAAGACATCCATCACTTCATGGATACAGGTTTCCATCGTCTGTTCCAGATAACCGGGATCCAGGAGATGTTCGATCTCCAAAGCCAGATTACAAAGGATCATCGGGAGAGCGAAGTTCTTCAAGTTTCGTGTATCTGGATGAAGCTTATTCCATTTACCTTTCGGATTATCAACTTTAGAGAGTATGATTTCAAAAGTTTTTTTTGCTATGTCTGCATATTCCTGACTTCCGGTAGCAAGACTCAACTGCCCGAAGGCCATGGTGGCAAAAGTATATGAGAAAATATTGTATGGTTCTACTAATGGTCTACCCGAACGATTGAGTGAAAAATACCAGTTGTAATCTCCATTATGTCCATATTTTTTCAAGAACTCACCACCCTGAACGGCACAATCCAGCCATTCCTGTCGTTTTTCCACTTTGTTGTAAAGCATGGAGAACATCCACACCTCACGTCCCTGCAACCAGATGAATTTATCTGTATCAAAAACTCCTCCTTTGCGGTCTAAGCAGGTGAAATAACCGCCAAACTCAAGATCTTGAGAGTGTTCGAGCCAGAATGGAAGGACATTATCCAATAATTCATTCCGATATTGATCGGCTAGTGTTTTAAAATCCATATATCTTTAAGTGTTAAGTTATTAAGGTTTCTTTCTTCTACTGTTCCGACCGGGTCCAGTATCTTTCAATCTCTTCCAGTGACTTTCCTGTGGTCTCCGGCACGAGTTTCCATACGATGAGCATATACGGCACGCACATGACTGCGAACAGGAAGAATGTTCCGGCGGGGGTGAGATTCTGGAGCATCCAGGGGGTTAGCTGTCCGATCAGGTACGTTCCTATCCACAGGGCGAATCCTGCAATGGACATCGCCAGTCCGCGCACCTTGGTGGGGTACATCTCCGAAAGGAGCACGAACACCACGGCACAGATGGAGACGGCACAGCAGAATACATAGAACAGGAAGAAAACAAGCAGGAAGAGGCTGGATACTCCCCAGGAATCACCGAAGAGGAAGTAAATGCCGATCAGCAGGAGGGAGACAACCATCCCCGAAACTCCGTAATAGACCAGTTGCTTGCGGCCGACCCTGTCAATGATCACAAGAGCAAGAACGGTGGTCAGAGTGTTGACTAGTCCTACGAGAACTTGGTAAAAAAACGCAAGTTTGTCGCTTTGACTGTTAAATATATGCAGAGAAAATCTTATCTTTGCCTTCGTTAAACTAACTAATACCCCCATTTATGAAAAGAAATCATTATTTATTTACCCTTATTCTCTTGTTAGGGTGCTCTATCTTTGTGAAAGCTTCAGACACCGTTTTTGTACATCAGACGCAAATTCCCATTTTAATTGAGCGGCAGGATAACGTATTGTTCTACTTTCGTTTAGATGCAAAAGAAAGCCGGATGATGGATGAGATCGTTTTGGATTTTGGAAGGAGTGTCAATCTGTCGGATGTACAGGCTGTCAAACTCTATTATGGCGGTACGGAAGCTTTACAAGATAGAGGAAAGAACAGATTTGCACCTGTTGATTATATCTCCAGTCACCGTCCGGGGAATACATTGGCAGCAATACCATCTTATTCGATAAAATGTGCGGAAGTCTTGCAGCCTTCTGCAAAAGTTGTTTTGAAGAGTCATTATAAGTTGTTCCCGGGGATTAATTTCTTTTGGATCAGCTTGCAGATGAAGCCGGAGACTTCTCTTTTCACTAAAATAAGTTCCGAACTTCAATCAGTGAAGATAGATGGTAAAGAAGCCATTTGTGAAGAACGGTCACCGAAAGACATTATTCATCGAATGGCAGTGGGTGTCCGCCACGCCGGTGATGACGGTTCGGCTTCTTTCCGTATTCCCGGATTGGTAACTTAAAATAAAGGAACGCTGCTTGGCGTATATGATGTCCGTTATAATAGCAGTGTCGATCTGCAGGAATATGTAGATGTCGGTTTGAGCCGAAGCACGGATGGCGGTAAAACATGGGAAAAGATGCGCCTTCCTCTTTCGTTCGGTGAATACGATGGTTTGCCTGCTGCACAGAATGGAGTAGGGGACCCTTCTATTTTGGTAGATACCCAAACGAATACAATCTGGGTTGTTGCCGCATGGACACACGGAATGGGTAATCAACGTGCCTGGTGGAGTTCTCATCCTGGAATGGATCTATATCAAACGGCACAACTGGTGATGGCAAAAAGTACGGATGACGGTAAAACCTGGTCGAAACCGATTAATATAACCGAACAAGTAAAAGACCCTTCTTGGTATTTCTTGCTTCAGGGACCGGGACGGGGAATAACAATGAGTGATGGAACTTTAGTATTCCCTACTCAGTTTATCGACTCTACCCGTGTACCTAATGCCGGTATCATGTATAGTAAAGACCGCGGAAAAACATGGCAGATGCACAACATGGCACGCACCAATACAACCGAAGCGCAAGTAGTAGAAATAGAGCCCGGAGTGCTGATGCTGAATATGCGGGATAACCGTGGAGGAAGCCGTGCTGTGGCAATTACAAAAGATCTGGGCAAGACATGGACAGAACATCCTTCCTCTCGGAAGGCCTTGCAGGAACCTGTATGTATGGCTAGTTTGATCCATGTGGAAGCTAAAAATAATGTACTTGATAAAGATATTCTTTTGTTCTCGAATCCGAATACGACCAGAGGACGCAATCATATAACTATTAAAGCTAGCCTGGACGATGGGCTGACCTGGCTTCCCGAACATCAGTTAATGCTGGATGAAGGAGAAGGCTGGGGATATAGCTGTCTGACAATGATTGATCGGGAAACGATTGGTATCTTGTATGAGAGTAGTGCAGCCCACATGACATTTCAAGCTGTAAAACTGAAAGATTTGATTCGATGAAAAGTCTTCGAATCTTTTTGGGGATTGCATTTTTATTCCATACCTTATATATATTGGGGGCAGATCATTTGCGTCTGCTTCCCCAACCTCAGCAATGTGTGCTTGCAAAAGGATATTTTGTCGTGGGGAAAATGCAGCTTTCCACTCCTGTGCTTTCGCAGGAATGGAAGCAGTTTGTGACGGAAATGGGAGGTACTCTGACTGATCAGTCGGCATCCTCTATCAATATAAAATTGGTTGATGCGATTGGCAATGTACCTGTCAATCAGGATGAGGCTTATCGTCTGACTATTACTCCAAAGGCAATTACTGTGGAGGCTGTAGCAGAGCGTGGAGTATATTGGGCGATGCAAACGTTATATCAGCTAAAAGAAGAAAAGGGAAAGAAAATCCGACTGCAATGTGGTACTATCACTGATTGGCCGGCTTTCAGGATTCGGGGTTTCATGCAGGATGTAGGGCGTAGCTACTTGTCTTTGGAGGAGTTGAAACGTGAGATAGCCATATTATCCCGATTTAAAATCAATACCTTTCATTGGCACTTGACGGAAAATCAGGCATGGCGTCTGGAAAGTAAAATCTTTCCGATGTTGAATGATAGTGCGAATATGACTCGTATGGCGGGTAAATATTACACGTTGGAGGAAGCGAGAGAGTTGACCAAGTTCTGTAAAGCTCATCAGGTACTGTTGATTCCGGAGATTGATATGCCCGGACATAGTGCGGCATTTGTCCGTACTTTCCGTCATGATATGCAAAGTCCAGAAGGAATGAAAATCCTGAAACTCCTGCTGGATGAGATTTGTGAAACGTTTGATGTTCCATATCTCCATATTGGAACAGATGAAGTGCATTTTACCAATCCGCAGTTTGTGCCCGAAATGGTGGCTTATATCCGTGATAAAGGGAAAAAAGTGATTTCCTGGAATCCCGGATGGAAGTATAAGACAGGTGAGATCGACATGATGCAGCTTTGGAGTTATCGTGGCAAAGCCCAACAAGGTATTCCTGCTATTGACTCCCGTTTCCATTATTTGAATCATTTTGATACGTTCGGCGATATAATTGCTCTATATAATAGTCGGATTTATAATGCAGATATGGGAAGTGATGATCTTGCCGGAGTCATTATGGGTATCTGGAATGATCGTTTAATCGACAAAGAGTGGAATATGGTTCTGGAAAATAACTTTTATCCGAATATGCTGGCTATCGCAGAGCGTTCATGGCGGGGAGGAGGAACTGAATATTTCGATAAGCAGGGAACAATTCTTCCTGTAGATGAAAACTCTGAGGTCTTTCGTAATTTTGAGGACTTCGAAAGTCGTATGTTATGGTATAAAGAGCATCTGTTTAAAGGGTATCCATTTGCCTATGTCAAACAGACTCATGTAAAATGGAACATTACAGATGCTTTTCCGAATGAGGGGGATCTGACTAAAGTTTTTCCACCGGAAGAAGAGCTGAAAGATTCATATACCTATGAAGGGAAGCAATATGGAGTGCGTCCTGCCATAGGAGCCGGTATCTATCTCCGGCACGTATGGGGTAAGATTGTGCCGGCTTTTTACAAAGATCCACAGGAGAATCATACTGCTTATGCTTACACGTATGTCTATTCTTCTAAAACACAGGAAGTAGGCTTATGGGCTGAATTTCAGAATTATGGACGTTCAGAGAATGACCTGCCGCCATTGCCGGGAAAGTGGGATTATAAAGAAAGCCGTATTTGGATTAATGATCAGGAAATACTGCCCCCGGTATGGTCTGCTACTCATCTCGTGAAAAGCTCGGAAACAGCCTTAGGTAATGAGAATTGTGTGGCACGTCCGCCACTACGGGTTCATTTGCATAAAGGCTGGAATAAGGTATTGCTGAAACTGCCTGTCGGCAAATTCTCAACGAATGAAGTACGATTGGTTAAATGGATGTTTACTGCAGTATTTGTGACTCCTGACGGCGATAAGGCCGTAGAAGGGCTGATCTATTCTCCGGAAAAGAAAATGTAATTGACTTTTATATGATGAAAAATGTATTATTAATTGTTGTTTCCATCTTGTTTATTACAACAGCGAGTGCACAGGAAAATCGTATTAAAGTTGCCTGCATCGGGAATAGTATCACCTATGGTTATGGATTGCCCGACCGGACTACACAATCGTATCCGGCGCAATTACAGAAGATGTTGGGAGAGTCTTATCAAGTCGAAAACTTCGGCAAATCGGGTACTACCTTGTTGAATAAAGGGCACCGGCCTTATATGCAGCAAGATGAGTATCGCAGAGCGATCGACTTTGGCGGAGATATTGTGGTTATTCATTTGGGCATCAATGATACAGATCCCCGTGATTGGCCCGATTATCGTGATTTCTTTGTGAAAGATTACATTGAATTGATCGATTCTTTTCGGGCGGCTAATTCTAAAGTCCGGATTATGATTGCCAGACTTACGCCTATTGCCGATCGGCATCCTCGTTTCCTGTCAGGGACACGTGACTGGCATGGAGAAATACAATTGGCTATTGAGAATGTGGCACGCTATACCGGAGTACAGTTGATCGACTTTCATGAGCCGTTGTATCCATACCCTTTCATATTGACGGACGCCGTACACCCTGATCCCGAAGGAGCGTTTATTATGGCTCAGACCGTATATTCCGCCATTACCGGAGATTATGGCGGACTGAAAATGTCGTTGCTTTATACAGACAATATGGTATTGCAACGGGATGTTCCGTTGACGGTTCAAGGAATTGCCAATGCCGGGGACCGGGTTACTGTAAGCATAGCCGACCGGCAAATGAAAACAAAAGCAGGTCTGAATGGAAAATGGTCGGTAACGCTGCCTCCTTTAAAGGCGGGTGGTCCTTATACCTTAAAGATCTCAACGGATGAGACGGGTTTTCAATCTCAAAATGTGTTAGCGGGTGAAGTCTGGCTTTGTTCTGGTCAGTCAAATATGGAGTTTATGCTGAAACAGGCTTCGACTGCCCGAGCCGATATTCCACGTGCCGTAGATCAGCAACTTCGTTTGTATGATATGAAAGCACGTTGGCGCACAAATGCCGTCGAATGGGAGGCGAACGTACTTGATTCGTTGAATCATCTCCAATATTATAAGGATACGGAATGGAAAAATTGTACTCCGGCGACAGCTTCTGATTTCTCGGCAATTGCATACTATTTTGGTAAGATGCTAAGAGATAGTCTGAATGTTCCGGTTGGATTGATTTGCAATGCCGTTGGAGGATCACCTACAGAAGCCTGGGTAGATAGAGCTAGTTTGGAATATCAGTTTCCCGCCATTTTAAAAGACTGGACTAAAAATGATTTTATTCAGGAATGGGTGCGCGGACGGGCTGCTTTGAATATAAAAAAGTCAGCAAATAGCCAGCAGAGGCATCCGTATGAGCCTTGTTATTTATATGAGTCGGGGATTCGGCCTTTGGAACAGTATCCGATACGAGGAGTAATCTGGTATCAGGGAGAATCGAATGCACATAATTGGGAAGCTCATGAAAAATTATTTAAACTGCTCGTGAATAGTTGGCGGAAGAATTGGAATGATGCCTGCCTGCCTTTTTATTATGTACAATTATCCAGTTTGAATCGCCCTTCCTGGCCTTGGTTCCGTGATAGTCAGCGTAGAATGTTGAATGAAATTTCTCATATCGGAATGGCTGTATCCAGCGATCATGGTGATTCTCTGGATGTGCATCCTATCTGTAAGAAACCTGTGGGAGAGCGTTTGGCGCGAGGGGCTTTGAATAAAACGTATCAGAAAAATGTCATTCCTTCCGGTCCTTTATTTCGTGGTGCAAACGTTCGCGGTGGGAAAGTCTTTTTATCTTTTGATTATGGAAAAGGGATGCGGAGTTCAGACGGAAAGCCTTTACAATGCTTTGAAGTAGCGGAATATGATGGTATCTATTATCCGGCAACGGCTGAGGTTGTAGGAGACCAGGTGAAGGTGTATAGTAAAGAAGTGCCAAATCCCCGCTATGTACGTTATGGCTGGCAACCTTTTACGCGGGCTAATCTGATCAATCGGGAAGGACTGCCTGCTTCGACATTTCGTGCCGAATTTTCGATGAAATGAGATATTTTGTAGCTTCAATAGGAAATATTTAACAAAAAAGCAATATCTTTACTCCGTTAATATCTAATGCCCCCACTATGATCTTAAATTTGACAGGAAAGATAGCGCCGATAGCATGTGGATTGCTATGTTGCTGTAGTATGGTTTATGCTCAAGGTAATGACACTTCGGAAGTCATGCTACTGGATACCGGTTGGGAATTTTCTCAATCAGGGACTGAAAAGTGGATGCCAGCTACGGTTCCTGGTACGGTTCATCAGGACCTGATCAGTCATGAATTACTGCCGAATCCTTTTTATGGGATGAATGAAAAGAAAATTCAATGGGTGGAGAATGAGGACTGGGAATATAGAACCTCCTTTATAGTCTCCGAAGAGCAATTGAATCGTGATGGAATCCAACTTATTTTTGAAGGTCTTGATACCTATGCAGACGTATATCTCAACGGCTCATTACTGCTGAAGGCTGATAATATGTTTGTGGGGTATACACTTCCTGTAAAATCTGTGTTGCGGAAGGGCGAGAATCACTTATATATTTATTTCCATTCACCTATTCGGCAAACGTTGCCACAATATGCTTCCAATGGCTTCAATTATCCGGCGGATAACGATCATCACGAGAAACATCTTAGTGTGTTCAGCCGTAAGGCTCCGTATAGTTACGGTTGGGACTGGGGCATCCGAATGGTGACAAGTGGTGTCTGGCGCCCGGTTACTCTTCGTTTTTACGACATAGCTACCATATCTGACTACCATGTCAGACAATTATTGCTGACAGATGAAAACGCTCGTCTGTCTAATGAACTGATTGTAAACCAGATCGTTCCTCAGAAAATTCCGGCTGAAGTAAGGGTCAATGTATCGTTGAATGGAACTACCGTTACAGAAGTAAAACAGCAGGTGACCCTGCAACCCGGGATAAATCATATCACTCTTCCTGCTGAAGTGACGAACCCTGTACGATGGATGCCAAATGGTTGGGGAACTCCGACTCTGTATGATTTCTCGGCTCAGATAGCTTGTGGAGATCGGATTGTTGCGGAACAATCTCATCGTATTGGTTTACGAACGATTCGTGTGGTAAATGAAAAAGATAAGGACGGAGAATCTTTTTATTTTGAAGTCAATGGCATACCGATGTTTGCCAAAGGAGCTAATTATATTCCTCAGGATGCACTGTTGCCTAATGTTACTACGGAACGCTATCAGACTTTGTTCCGTGACATGAAGGAAGCCAATATGAATATGGTTCGTATATGGGGTGGCGGGACATATGAGAATAATCTTTTCTATGATCTTGCCGATGAGAACGGGATACTTGTCTGGCAGGATTTTATGTTTGCGTGTACCCCTTATCCATCCGATCCTACTTTCCTGAAACGGGTAGAGGCGGAGGCTGTTTACAATATTCGCCGTCTTCGGAATCATGCCTCTTTGGCGATGTGGTGTGGTAATAATGAAATACTGGAAGCTCTGAAATATTGGGGCTTTGAGAAGAAGTTTACTCCGGAGGTTTATCAAGGATTAATGCATGGTTATGATAAACTGTTCCGTGAGCTGTTACCTTCAATGGTCAAAGAATTTGATTCGGATCGTTTTTATGTGCACAGTTCGCCTTATCTCGCTAACTGGGGGCGTCCGGAGTCATGGGGGACAGGAGACAGTCATAATTGGGGAGTCTGGTACGGAAAGAAGCCATTTGAGTCTTTAGATACCGATTTGCCGCGTTTTATGAGTGAATTTGGTTTCCAGTCATTTCCGGAAATGAAAACCATTGCTGCTTTTGCTGCTCCTGAAGATTATCAGATTGAGTCTGAAGTGATGAATGCGCATCAGAAGAGTAGTATTGGTAATTCGTTGATCCGTACTTATATGGAACGTGATTATATCATTCCCGAAAGTTTCGAGGATTTTGTGTATGTCGGATTAGTCTTGCAAGGACAGGGGATGCGGCATGGATTAGAAGCTCACAGACGCAATCGTCCTTATTGTATGGGGACATTGTATTGGCAGTTGAACGACAGTTGGCCGGTAGTATCCTGGTCAAGTATTGATTATTATGGTAATTGGAAGGCATTACATTATCAGGCAAAGCGTGCTTTTGCACCGGTCTTGATCAATCCTATACAGCAGAATGACAGTTTGAGTGTTTATCTGATCTCAGACCGGCTTGATACAATGGAGCAAATGACATTGGAAATGAAAGTCGTGGATTTTGATGGAAAAACGCTGGGTAAGAAGATACAAGTACATTTGTTGGAAGTTCCGGCAAATACTTCAAAATGTGTTTATCGTGCAAAACTGGATGGCTGGCTGACTCCCGAAGACTGCCGACGTAGCTTCTTGAAATTGATACTCAAAGATAAATCGGGACATCAGGTGGCTGAGAGCGTCCATTTTTTCAGAAAGACGAAAGATTTGCAACTTCCTCCGACATCAGTATCCTATCAAATGAAGCAGACGGATGGTAAATGTGAATTGACTCTCTTTTCATCAATGTTGGCAAAAGATATTTTTATTGAGACTCCATTGCAAGGAGCCCGTTACAGTGACAACTTCTTTGATCTCTTACCCGGAGAACGTAAGAAAGTAATTATCACTTCTCCCCGGATAAAGAAGGGAGAAGAATTACCTGTCAATATCAAGCATATTCGAGAAACCTATAAATAAAACTAATTTATTAACTACTAACACCTAATTTTTATTTTATGAAACAACTCCTAAAATTAACAGGATGTGTGGCACTGGCAGGACTGATGAGCTCTTGTGGCTCGGTACAAGAAGAAGCCAATTATCAGATTATCCCATTGCCACAAGAAATTGTAACATCGCAAGTAAACCCCTTTATTTTGAAAAGCGGTGTGAAAATCCTTTATCCGGAAGGAAATGAGAAGATGCAGCGTAATGCGCAATTTTTGGCTGATTATCTGAAGACTGCAACCGGAAAAGACTTTTCGATTGAAGCCGGAACTGAAGGTAAAAATGCTATAGTGCTGGCGTTAGGCTCAGAAGTAGAAAACCCTGAATCTTATCAGTTGAAAGTCACCGATCAAGGTGTCACGATAACTGCCCCTACAGAAGCCGGAGTTTTCTATGGTATTCAGACTTTGCGTAAATCATTGCCTATTGCTTTGGGTGCTGATGTAGCATTGCCTGCTGTTGAAATTAAGGATGCTCCTCGTTTCGGTTATCGTGGTGCACATTTCGATGTTAGTCGTCATTTCTTCACAATTGATGAAGTGAAGACTTATATTGATATGCTGGCTTTACACAACATGAACCGTTTGCACTGGCATATCACTGACGATCAGGGATGGCGTCTGGAAATCAAGAAATATCCGAAGTTGACGGAAATAGGTTCTCAAAGATCGGGAACGGTCATCGGACGTAACTCCGGTGAATATGACAATACACCCTATGGTGGATTCTATACACAGGAACAGGCTAAGGAAATTGTAGATTATGCCGCAGAACGTTATATCACTGTTGTTCCTGAGATTGACCTTCCGGGACACATGCTGGCTGCCCTTGCCGCTTATCCGGAATTGGGTTGTACCGGTGGACCGTATGAAGTTTGGAGACAATGGGGAGTAGCCGATGATGTACTTTGTGCCGGCAACGATCAGGTTCTGAAATTCCTGGAAGATGTATATGGCGAATTGATTGAAATCTTCCCTTCAGAGTATATCCATGTAGGTGGTGACGAATGTCCGAAGGTAAGATGGGAGAAATGTCCGAAATGTCAGGCACGTATCAAAGCGTTGGGCTTGAAATCGGATAAGAATCATAGTAAGGAAGAACGTTTGCAGAGTTTCGTTATCAATCATATAGAGAAGTTCCTGAACGATCACGGACGTCAGATTATCGGTTGGGATGAAATCCTCGAAGGCGGACTTGCTCCTAATGCAACAGTTATGTCATGGCGTGGCGAAAGTGGAGGTATTGAAGCTGCCAAGCAGAAACATGATGTGATCATGACCCCGAACACTTATCTGTATTTTGATTATTATCAGGCTAAAGATACTGAGAATGAACCTTTCGGTATCGGAGGTTATTTGCCGATGGAAAGGGTGTACAGCTATGAGCCGATGCCGGCTTCCCTTACTCCGGAAGAACAGCAGTATATAAAAGGTGTACAGGCTAATCTCTGGACAGAATATATTGCTACTTTCTCTCATGCTCAATATATGGTCTTGCCTCGTTGGGCTGCTTTGTGTGAAGTCCAGTGGTCAACACCTGATAAGAAGAACTACGCAGATTTCTTGTCTCGTCTTCCACGACTGATTAAGTGGTATGATGCAGAAGGATATAATTATGCAAAGCACGTATTTGACGTAAAAGCAGAATTTACTCCGAATCCGGCTGATGGTACTTTAGACATTACACTTACTACAATTGACAATGCGCCAATCCACTACACGCTAGATGGTACAGAGCCGACTAGTACTTCTCCCGTTTATGATGGCGCTTTGAAGATTAAGGAAAATGCAGACTTCTCGGCTATAGCTATTCGCCCTACTGGAAATAGTCGTGTCGTTTCTGAGAAAATCGATTTCAGTAAATCAAGCATGAAGCCGATTGTTGCTAATCAGCCGGTGAATAAACAATATGAGTTCAAAGGTGTCTCTACGTTGGTAGATGGCTTGAAAGGAAATGGTAACTATAAAACCGGACGCTGGATTGCATTTAGAGGAAATGATATGGATGTGACTATTGATCTCAAACAACCAACAGAGATTTCAAGCGTTGCCATTTCTACTTGCGTAGAGAAGGGAGATTGGGTTTTTGATACAAGAGGACTCTCTGTAGAAGTTTCAGAAGACGGCACAAACTTCACGAAAGTGGCATCTGAAGCTTATCCTGCAATGAAGGAAACTGATAAAAATGGTGTTTATGACCATAAACTAACATTTACACCTGTAACTGCACAATATGTGAAAGTTATAGCTTCACCCGAGAAAAGTATTCCGGAATGGCATGGTGGTAAGAGTTATCCAGGCTTTTTATTTGTAGACGAAATCACAATTAATTAATGAATATAAGAAAGAGATACACTAAAGTTTGTCTTTTCTTATGGGTAATCGGGATGTGTCTTTGTGCACATCCCATTAATGCACAGTCCGTAATTCCTGTTCCCTTAAAGATGGAACAGGGTACGGGCTCTTTTTTACTCTCTGAAAAAACAAAGCTTTATACAAACTTACAAGGAGAAGAAGCTATTCTTCTGGGCGACTATCTGAAAACTGCATTACCTGTACAATTTAAGGAAGGGAAAAAGAAAGATAAACAGAATGTCTTGTCTTTATTGATAACAGAAAAGAATCCTCAGTTGGTGTCACCGGAAAGTTATATATTATCCGTTACTCCTGAACATATTCTGATTCAGGCTTCTTCCGGTGCTGGGTTGTTTTATGGAATTCAGACACTGTTGCAATTATCTCAGCCTTCGGGCACGGGTTATTTTATAGTTTCTGTTGAAGTACAGGATACCCCTCGTTTTGCTTATCGTGGGATGATGCTGGATGTCTCCCGCCACTTCTTCTCTAAAGAATTTGTGAAGAAACAGATAGACGCATTGGCATTTTATAAACTAAACCGTTTGCATTTGCATTTGACGGATGCGGCAGGATGGAGACTTGAAATAAAGAAATATCCTTTATTGACGGAATTTGCCGCCTGGCGTACTGATGCCAACTGGAAGAAGTGGTGGAATGGCGGACGGAAATATCTCCGTTTTGATGAGCCCGGTGCTTCCGGTGGTTATTATACTCAGGATGACATGAAGGAGATTATTGCATATGCGCAGCAGCATTATATCACAATCATTCCTGAAATCGAGATGCCTGCTCATTCAGAAGAAGTATTGGCTGCTTATCCGCAACTCTCCTGTTCGGGTGAACCTTATAAAAACGCAGATTTTTGTGTTGGAAATGAAGAAACATTCACTTTCTTAGAAAATGTGCTTACTGAAGTAATGGAGCTTTTTCCATCGGAATATATTCATGTAGGAGGCGATGAGGCTGGTAAGGCGGCTTGGAAGACTTGTCCGAAATGTCAGAAAAGGATGCAGGATGAACATCTTTCTAATGTAGACGAGCTACAAAGCTATCTGATTCATCGTATTGAACTGTTTCTGAATGCACATGGACGTAAGTTGCTGGGTTGGGATGAAATTCTTCAAGGTGGTCTGGCTCCTAATGCTACTGTAATGTCATGGCGTGGCGAAGAGGGAGGTATTGCTGCTGTCCGTTCCGGTCATCAAGCAATTATGACTCCCGGTCAATATTGTTATTTGGATAGTTATCAGGATGCTCCGTATTCTCAGCCGGAAGCCATCGGAGGATATTTGCCATTGGAGAAGGTTTATTCATATAATCCGGTTTCAGATTCTTTAACTGTAGAACAGGCAAAACTTGTTTATGGTGTGCAGGCAAATCTATGGGCAGAATATATCCCCACTCCGGAGCATATGGAATATATGATATATCCTCGTATCCTTGCTTTGGCAGAAGTGGCTTGGTCGGCTCCCGAACGTAAATCATGGACAGACTTTCATAATCGTGCATTGAAAGCAGGTGATGATTTGCAAGGGAAAGGATATCATACTTTTGATCTTAAAAATGAGATAGGAAGTCGTCCGGAGTCTTTGAAGCCGATAAGTCATTTGGCTGTGGGGAAAAAGGTGATTTATAATGCTCCGTATAGTCCTCACTATCCTGCGCAGGGAAATACAGCTCTTACTGATGGTATTCGTGGCGACTGGACTTATGGAGATGGATCCTGGCAAGGTTTTATCGATAAAAAGCGATTGGATGTTACCATTGATATGGGTACGGAAACTGCTGTCCATTCTGTCTCTGCTGATTTTATGCAAGTGGTAGGGGCAGAGGTCTTTTTGCCTGAATCTGTCACTATTTCCATTTCTGATGATGGAGCAAACTTCACAGAATTGAAACAATATACTTTTGAAGTAAATAGAAAAGAAGCTATTAAATTTATTAGTATTTCATGGGAAGGCAGTGCTGAAGGACGGTATATACGTTATCAGGCTCGTGCCGGAGAAGAGTTTGGCGGATGGATATTTACAGATGAAATAGTAGTGAAATAATCAGATGTATAATTTATGACTATAAATATTAGATACTTATTAGGAATAGCCCTCCTTTTTTCTTTCTCTGTGATCAGTGCACAAGTACGAACCTCGTATACTTTTGAGAAAGGGTGGAAGTTTACACGTGAAGATAATGCTGATTTTATTCAGCCTGACTATAATGATATCAAGTGGCAATCTGTGGTAGTACCCCATGACTGGGCTATTTATGGACCTTTTGGTATAGATAATGACAGGCAATTGACAGCCATTGCGCAAGACGGACAAAAAGAAGCGATGGAACATGCCGGACGTACAGGTGGTCTTCCTTTCGTCGGAGTGGGTTGGTATCGGCTGAATTTTGATGCTCCCTCTTTTGTCAAAGGGAAAAAGGCTACATTGATTTTTGACGGAGCTATGAGCCATGCTCGTGTGTATATTAACGGTCAGGAGGCTGGTTATTGGCCTTATGGATACAATACCTTTTATCTGGATGTAACTCCCTATCTGAAAGAGGGGACAAAGAATACTTTAGCTGTTCGTTTGGAGAATGAGACAGAATCTTCCCGTTGGTATCCGGGAGCCGGACTTTACAGAAATGTACATCTGGTAGTAACGGAAGATGCTCATATTCCGACATGGGGTACACAGTTAACTACTCCGGTAGTGAAGGATGATTATGCGAAAGTGAATATAAAAACGACTTTGGTCGTACCTTCCGGAAAACAGTTTGATGCATACCGTATAGTGACTGAACTTAAAGATAAGGATGGAAAAGTAGTAACTACTGATGAAAAACAAGGTTCCCGTTTTGATGATAATATCTTCAGCCAGGAACTTGTTGTTAGTCGTCCGGCTTTATGGAGCCCGGAAACTCCTGTTCTTTATCAGGCTGTCTCTAAAGTCTATGAAGGCAATATACTGAAGGATGAATATACAACATCTTTCGGTATTCGTACTATTGAGGTCATTCCCAATAAGGGCTTTTTCTTAAATGGAAAGAGAACTTCATTCAAAGGCGTATGCAATCATCATGATCTCGGCCCCTTGGGAGGCGCTGTGAATGATGCTGCTATTCGTCGTCAGATTCGTATTTTGAAAGATATGGGTTGTAATGCGATTCGTACTTCTCATAATATGCCTGCTCCTGAGTTAATCAGAGCTTGTGATGAGATGGGAATGATGGTGATGGCGGAATCGTTTGATGAATGGAAGGCTATGAAGGTTAAGAACGGCTATCGTCATGTTTTTGACGAATGGGCAGTAAAGGATTTGACGAACTTGCTACGTCATTATCGTAATAATCCGAGTGTGGTGATGTGGTGCATCGGAAATGAGGTTCCCGAACAATGGGATGGAAATAAAGGACCTAAGATGTCTTATTTTCTACAGGAACTTTGTCATCGTGAAGATCCGACACGTCCTGTCACACAGGGGATGGATGCGCCGGATGCTGTAGTCAATAATAATATGGCGGCAGTAATGGATATTGCGGGATTTAATTATAGGCCACATAAATATCAGGAGAATTATAAAAAACTTCCTCAACAGATAGTCTTGGGTAGTGAGACTGCTTCTACGGTTAGTTCGCGTGGAGTATATAAATTCCCTGTTACCCGGCAATGGATGAAGAAATATGACGATCATCAGTCTTCCTCTTATGATGTGGAGTCTTGTTCATGGTCCAATCTGCCTGAGGATGATTTTATTCAGCATGAGGACTTACCTTATTGCATAGGAGAGTTTGTTTGGACAGGATTCGATTATCTGGGTGAACCGACTCCCTATTATACAGATTGGCCCAGTCATTCTTCACTATTTGGAATTATCGATTTAGCAGGGCTGCCCAAAGACCGTTATTATCTCTATCGTAGTCACTGGAATAAAGAACAGGAAACACTTCACATTCTTCCTCACTGGAATTGGGAAGGACGAGAGGGAGAGATAACTCCTGTCTTTGTATATACCAACTATCCTTCAGCCGAATTATTCATCAACGGAAAGAGCCAAGGGAAACGTACCAAAGACCTTTCCGTAACCATTGATAATAGTGCTGACTCTGTTTCCATCATGAACTTGAAACGTCAGAGCCGTTACCGCCTAATGTGGATGGATACAAAATATGAGCCAGGCACGGTGAAAGTCGTGGCTTATAATGCTGACGGGAAAGCTGTAGCTGAAAAAGAACTCCATACAGCCGGTAAACCGGATCATATTGAATTGGTAGCTGATCGTAATGTAATCAAGGCGGATGGAAAAGATCTATCTTTTGTGACAGTGCGAGTGGTAGATAGAGACGGTAATTTGTGTCCGGATGCCTCACATGAAATCAGTTTCAAAGTGAAGGGAGAGGGTAGTTACCGTGCAGGAGCTAATGGTAATGCAGCTTCCTTGGAATCTTTCCAGCGTCCGAAGATGAAAGTCTTCAGTGGTATGATGACTGCTATTGTATCTTCGACAGAGCAGCCAGGCAAAATAACCCTTGAAGCTACGGGTAAAGGCTTGAAAAAAGGAGTCTTAATCATTGAAAGCCGTCAGGAAGCTAAGAAGTAAGAAATATCGTTGTAATATGTGTAATTCCTCTAAGTGTTTCATTGCGATACACTTAGAGGAATTTTTGTTTAAGCAGGCAGGAGTTTAACATCTTTGCAGGCAAAATAAAAGCTGTAAAAGTATGTTCTTTTATTAAATTGTATTACTTTTGCATCGTTTTAGTACTGTATTCGTTTCTCTATGAACCTTGGTTCTTATATGGAGATAAGATAAAAAGGCTAAATCCTTAAGAGATGCGCTACTGCTTCATAAATGGATTTCATTTGTGAAAGTCAGGGCGCTTTTGTCTTTTAAGTAAGTGATGAAATAAAAAACAAGGGGTAATGGGTGATAATGAATGATTTGGACAAAGAACGACAAACAGAGGGAAGGAAGGCATGGTATGCTGTACAAACCTTCTATTGTAAAGAAGAACATTTGGGGAAATATTTGGAAAAAAAAGGGGTAAATTATTTTATTCCGATGCGATATATCGAGCATGAGACGCTTGATGGTAAAAAGCATCGGAAACTGACTCCAGCTGTACACAATCTGCTGTTTATCGAGAAAGAATTTACGGAAAAAGAACTATTAGAAAGGGTAAAAGATTGTACTATACCTTTTTTGCTTGTTCGTGACCGGAGTACACGGCGGTGTTATGAGATTCCAGACTGTGAGATGTTGGAATTCCGTGCCGTATGCGATCCTAATTATAAAGGAACTCTTTATGTCGATACAGTAACAGCAGAAGCCCGCCCCGGACAAGCAGTTCGGGTGATCCGTGGCCCGTTTGCCGGACTTGAAGGCAAACTCACGCAATACAAGAAGAGCTATTACGTAGTTGTTACGTTAGCTACTATCGGCGTCATGCTACATATTCCCAAGTGGTATTGCGAAAAAATCAACTAATCATAACATTACGATCATCTGCTCAACACCTTGTTGTCGGACACTTCATGTCTGACCTTTAGAACTGTTTTTTTAATCTCGGAAGGTAATCTATTTATTTAATAAAATATTCAATTTTTTGAGTGGAAGGATATATACCCTGCCACTCAAATCTTGAGTACTAATAACAAATCAATGAAAGGAATTGTTTTAGCTGGTGGCTCAGGTACTCGTTTGTATCCGATCACAAAAGGAGTGAGCAAACAACTGCTCCCTATCTTTGACAAGCCAATGATTTATTATCCTATTTCGGTATTGATGTTGGCTGGTATACGTGAGATTCTGATAATTTCGACTCCTTATGATCTTCCGGGCTTTAAACGTCTTTTAGGAGATGGCTCAGATTATGGTGTACATTTTGAATATGCAGAGCAACCTTCTCCGGATGGATTAGCCCAAGCATTTATTATCGGAGAAGAATTTATCGGTAACGATTCTGCTTGTCTGGTACTAGGTGATAATATTTTCTACGGTCAGGGTTTCACCCGTATGCTGCAAGAAGCTGTGCATACTGCAAAAGAAGAGAATAAGGCTACTGTTTTCGGATACTGGGTTGCCGATCCTGAACGTTATGGTGTTGCTGAATTTGATAAAATGGGGAATGTTCTGAGCATAGAAGAAAAACCTGTTCAGCCAAAATCTAATTATGCAGTAGTCGGTCTTTATTTCTATCCGAATAAAGTGGTGGAAGTAGCTAAAAATATCACGCCGTCATTGCGTGGTGAATTAGAGATTACGACAGTGAATCAGCAATTCCTGAATGATCAGGAACTTAAAGTGCAGCTGCTAGGTCGTGGATTCGCTTGGCTGGATACAGGAACTCATGATTCTTTATCCGAAGCCAGTACTTTTATTGAAGTTATTGAGAAACGTCAAGGGTTGAAGGTAGCATGCTTGGAAGGTATTGCCTTACGTCATGGATGGATTACTACTGATAAAATGCGCGAACTGGTCCAGCCTATGCTAAAGAATCAGTATGGACAATATTTGTTAAAGGTAATTGATGAGTTAACACAGAAATAAACTTAATACTTAATTTTCAAAATAATCACAGTGGAAGTTATTAAAACAGCTATAGAAGGTGTGTTCATTATTGAACCTCGTTTGTTTAAGGATGATCGTGGCTATTTCTTCGAATCTTTCTCGCAACGGGAATTTAATGAGAAAATTCGTAAAGTGAATTTTGTACAAGATAATGAGAGTAAGTCTGGTTATGGGGTGCTACGAGGTTTACATTTTCAGATGCCTCCTTATGCACAAAGTAAATTAGTTCGTGTTATTAAAGGTGCTGTTTTGGATGTTGCGGTAGATATTCGCAAAGGCTCACCAACGTTTGGAAAGTATGTATCTGTAGAACTGACAGAAGATAATCATCGTCAATTTTTTATTCCTCGTGGTTTTGCTCATGGATTCAGTGTGCTGACGGATGAAGTTATTTTTCAATATAAATGTGATAATTTCTATGCTCCGCAAAGTGAAGGGGCTTTGGCATGGGATGATCCTGATTTGGGTATTGATTGGAGAGTTCCGGCAAATGAGATTGTTTTGTCTGAGAAGGATAATCATCATGAATTATTGAAAGATGCTTCTTGGTTGTTTAACTATAATGAAAGTCTATATTAAATAATGAATATTCTAGTAACTGGAGCTAATGGGCAGCTTGGTAATGAAATGCGATGCATAGCAGCTACAAGTTTGAATAATTATATATTTACTGATGTTGCAGAGTTGGATATTACAGATTTAGATGCTATTCGTAATATGATACATTTGGATAATATAAAGGTAATTGTTAACTGTGCTGCTTATACGAATGTAGATAAAGCAGAAGATGATTATGATATGGCAGACTTATTGAATAATAAAGCTGTAGAGAATTTGGCTATTGCTGCAAAAGAAGTTAATGCTACTTTAATTCATATTTCGACTGATTATGTATTTCAAGGTGATAAGAATATGCCATGTGGAGAAGACTGTGAAACTAATCCTTTAGGTATTTATGGTAAAACAAAAAGAGCAGGAGAACAAAGCATCCAACGTGTGGGCTGTAATTATTTGATTTTTCGTACAGCTTGGCTGTATTCTCAATTTGGTAAGAATTTTGTTAAGACTATGCGACAGTTAACCGCTGATAAAGATAAATTGAGAGTTGTTTTTGATCAGATTGGTACACCTACATATGCAAAAGATTTGGCTGATATTATTTATAGAGTGATTGAGGGGGATCAATATCACAAACAAGGTATCTATCATTTCAGTAATGAGGGTGTTTGTTCATGGTATGATTTTGCTAAAGAAATCTGTGAATTGAGTGGAAATAGTTGTGATATTCAACCTTGCCATAGTGATGAATTTCCTAGTAAAGTAAAACGTCCTCATTTCTCAGTATTAGATAAAACAAAATTGAAGCTGGCTTTTGGTGTAGAGATTCCTTATTGGAAAGATTCTCTTGTGAAATGTATTAATGAACTTAAAGAAAATAATTAATCATGAAATTCTCAAGAAATATAATGATCACTGGTGGTGCTGGTTTCATTGGTAGTCATGTTGTCCGTCTGTTTGTGAATAAATATCCCAGCTATCGTATTATCAATTTGGATAAATTGACTTATGCTGGAAACTTAGCTAATCTGAAAGATATTGAAGATAAGCCTAATTATGTTTTTGTAAAGGCTGATATCTGTGATTTTGAAAAAATGATAGAGTTGTTTAGTGAGTATAAGATAGATGGGGTTATTCACTTGGCAGCTGAAAGTCATGTAGATCGTAGTATTAATGATCCTTTTACTTTTGCTCGTACGAATGTAATGGGAACCCTTTCTCTGCTTCAAGCGGCTAAATTAACTTGGGAGTCTCTTTCTGAAGGTTATGAAGGCAAGCGTTTTTATCATATATCTACAGATGAAGTTTATGGTGCATTGGATTTAACGAATCCTAGTGGCAATAAGGACGGTAGGGGACCTTATGGTCATGATTTTTTTAAGGAAACCACGAGGTATAGTCCACACAGTCCGTATTCTGCTTCTAAAGCAAGTAGTGATCATTTTGTACGTGCTTTTCACGACACTTATAATATGCCTACAATTGTAACGAATTGTTCCAATAATTATGGCCCTTACCAATTTCCTGAAAAACTTATACCATTATTCATCAATAATATTCGCTGTCGTAAACCATTGCCCGTGTATGGCAAAGGAGAAAATGTTCGTGATTGGTTGTATGTAATCGACCATGTTCGGGGCATTGATCTTATTTTTCACAAAGGTAAAATAGCAGAGACATATAATATTGGTGGGTTCAATGAATGGAAGAACATAGATATTATTAAGGTTCTTATTAAAACTGTTGATAGGTTACTAGGTTATCCCGAAGGTTATTCCTTAGATTTAATTACATATGTTTCTGATCGAAAGGGGCACGATCTACGCTATGCAATTGACTCCGCTAAGCTGAAACAAGAGTTAGGCTGGGAGCCGAGTTTGCAGTTTGAAGAAGGTCTCGAAAGGACTGTGAGATGGTATTTAGATAATGAGGTATGGATGGACAATGTGACAAGTGGTGATTATCAGGAGTATTACGATTCCATATATAGGAATGAATGAATATTCTCTTTTATATAGAGCCTTTTTATTCACATAATAATTAAAGTACTAATATGAAAAATAGCTTTTGATGTTGTAAACATCTAAAGTTGGAGTTGGATACGAAGTTCCGGATATTTACTGAATAATTGTTTTATATTTGATAACTACTAATTACAATAATAAGCGAATAGCTAAGAATACTTTTCTTCTCTATTTCCGTATGTTATTTACCATGATGGTATCATTGTATACTAGCCGTGTGGTACTAGCTACGTTGGGGGTTGAAGATTTTGGTATTTATAATGTGGTAGGGGGAGTAGTAACTATGTTTGCTATTATATCTACCTCATTGTCTTCTGCCATTAGTCGCTTTATAACTATTGAGTTGGGCAAAGGTGATCTACGAAGACTGAAGACGGTATTTTCTACAGCAGTAGTTATACAGTTTTTAATGGCTTTAGTGGTCGTTATACTTGCTGAGCTTATAGGAGTGTGGTTTCTTAATAATAAAATGAATATACCCGAAGTTCGTATGAATGCGGCAAATTGGGTGCTTCAGTTCTCAATTTTTACCTTTGGAGTCAATTTGATTTGTATTCCCTTTAATGCTTTAATTATTGCACACGAACGAATGTCTGCATTTGCTTATGTTAGTATTCTGGAGGTGTCACTTAAACTCTTAATTGTTTATTTATTAGTATTAATGTCAGTAGATAAATTGATTGTTTATGGGGCTTTGTTGTTGGTGGTAGCAATTGTTATAACCTTTGCTTATTTTATATATTGTAGGCGACATTTTAAGGAATGTAAATGTTTTTGTCGAATCGATAGATTCCTATTGAAAAGAATGTTGAGCTTTTCGGGTTGGAATTTTATAGGGGCATCTTCAGCAATCCTTAGAGATCAAGGCGTAAATATTGCTATAAATCTTTTTTGTGGTCCAACTGTCAATGCTGCAAGAGGGATGGCTGTACAGGTTAATCATGCAATTAATAGTTTCGCTCAAAACTTTATGACAGCATTAAATCCACAGATAACAAAATCATTTGCTGTAGGTGATAGTAAATACATGTTTACTTTGATTTTTCAGGGGGCAAGATTATCTTTTTATATGTTACTATTTTTGTCATTACCAGTACTCATGAGTACAGAATATATATTATCAATATGGTTAAAAATTGTTCCTGATTATACAATCATATTTGTCCGTTTAGTCTTGATCTTTGCCATGTGTGAATCAATATCAAATCCTCTGATTACTGCGAT
>ERZ772882.1401-NODE-1401-length-26038-cov-62.376939_pt1 | contig 26038 bp, 19 predicted proteins | sample MGYA00580576_ERZ772882 | MGnify/ENA primary metagenome ERZ772882 (study PRJEB29015, sample SAMEA2737658) | human gut metagenome | biome: human gut; feature: human-associated habitat; material: faeces | place: China | collected 2012 ... | reverse complement strand
TAGGTGGTGCTTTATCACATCCATTTTTATCTTTTCCTGGGTAGCAATGTGCTAGTGCTGTGATAAAAAAGTTATCCGGATTATAGAATTCTTCATCGGTTATTTGATACCATTCGTATTTTAATTTTTTACCACTTTGATCAGTAAATGGCTTTAGTATGGTATCTACCATTTTAGATGGAGCTTGACTTATTTGAACTATTTTTGAAGTAGCAGAACCTATGACTACTGGATGTGGTTTGAAGCCAAACTTATCTTCACAAATGTTGCATTTTCTTATTTCGTTTATTAAATTACTAAAGTCTTTTTCCATATATCTCTCTTTTAATTAAAACATATCATAATATGTGCCATTATCAAAAGCATCTAAATATTCTAATATTTCATCCATACTATCTTTTAATTCTTCACAAAGTTCTTTATAGTCTTCTTTTTTGACATATCCTTTTTCACTCATGTAAGCATAGAATTTTTTAATACTGGCTGCGGTTTCTTTAGTTGTATAAACGGTTGCCCACATACATTTTTCTATGAACCAACCGCTTAAAAATGAATATACTGAATTTATTCCTTCCTCTGGGGTTTCAATATCATAATAATTTAAATAGTCATTTATAAATAAATCTACATTACTTAAATGTTTCTTTATTGTCTTATCTTTCAGATTTTTTTCTTTTAGATATTCTTCAAACTCTTTCATAAACTTTTTGTTTCTTTTTTTATTTTCTTCTATTTTCTTTTCCAAATCTTTCATTTTTGTACTTTTCCTTATCTTTTAGTTTTTTTGTGATAATTTCTGTTGATAATCTATGTTTTTATGTGCTTTTTCTAATTCTTTTAGTGATTTATTTGGTGTTGGTAATTCTTCAGGCATGGTTCCTCCGTTTTTAGCAATAACTTCTCTAATGTTTTTTCCAATATTGTAATGGGTATTATTTGCTTCATTTTCACTAGAGATATTTTCTCTTTTTAGTTTTGATTCTGTTTGAGTAATACGAAAAAGATTAGCCGCTAGTTCTTCACTTCCCATATTATCTAAAATATCTTCACGGTATCTTAAACCTTTTCTTTTAGCAATGTCATTTGCGGTCTCCCCATTATATAGGCCTTTATAGCCGGCATTATGAAACTTATCAAAGTTTTTGACACCTGCTTTTTTGGCCGCTTGATTTAAAGAATAATTTCCTTTTTTAGTTAAGCTTCTTTGATAGAATCTTTTTTCATCTTCAGTTAACATAGAATAATCTTTTTCTGTTAATTCTTGCTTTCTTGTTTGTATGGCAAAATATGTTTGGCCTAAGGCAACAACTTCTTTTCTAGGATCAGCATTTTGTACTATTAAATAACATGCATATCTTGATAATTTGAAGTCTTCTATATTTCTCGAAGTTTTTGATCCTATACCAACCATTTTGCCGACGTCGTCAAAATGGTCAGAAACTGTCTTTTTACTTAATCTGCAAGCTGTTTTTGCCTTGTCTATTACACTTGTAAAGTTACTCCACTTTGAATATTCAAGTACTTTTATTAACTCTCTAGCTAACCAATACTCATTGCCATATTCATCAATGTGTTTAATATCTTCAAAAATTGTTTCATTATATTTTTTTATTTCATTCATTTTGATACCCCCTCTGATTTATATATTAATTATATCATTTTTTCGTTCTTATTAAAAGGTTATAAGAGTGATTTTGTATTTAAATTAATTGATATGTAAAAAGAGATTATTTTTTTGATTAATCTCCTTCTAATTTTTTAAGTTCATTTATAAATATTTCTTCAAGTTAGAATATTACTTCCATGATATACATAATTCATATTATCTTTTCTTTTTTATATAATTATTGTTATCAATGAATTTTTCATATACATCTTTATATTTGTCTATACATTTTTTAACATCAAACCAATAAACATTTGTTAGAATGCCATCATAAGGATCTATTTCTGTTCTTTCTAATACTCCTCCTAATGCTTTCATTGTCCTATCGGAGCCAATATTGTTAACATCACAGTCGAGCATAACTCTATCTAAATTAAGTTTATTGGCCTTAATTAAACCTAAATATAAATTGATTTTATTATAGCCTTTTCTTCTTTCAGTAGGTCTTATACTATAACCTATATTACCACCAAATTTTTTCATTTCTTCCGTTAAATTCCATCTTACATTGATTGTTCCAATTATTTTATTATCATTTTTTCTAATAAGTAAAAAGGTTTCACTAGGACATCTATTTAAACTTCTAGCATATTCTTCATTTTTCATATTTAAGCACATATCTAATGCTTCTTCAAAAGAATAACCATATAATACTTTATCAAGAGAACCAGCACCATTAATATCTGAATTACATTCTACAAATTCATTAAAATATTCAATAATTTCTTCTTTTCTTTCTAAAGAAGGTATTTCTAAATAAAATTTTTCCATATATACATCACCTATCCTAACATCAAAGTATATTATATTTCATAATACTTTTTTGTATTATTATTTTTCTATTTCTTTTATTTCAAGTAATAGTTTATCAAAGTCAGAAACATAATTTTTATCTTGAATAACTCTATATTTTTCATATTCTTTTTCTGCTTTTTCTATAGCTTCTTTATGTGATATTTTTTCTTTTCCTTCTAATACTTCATAGTGGAAAACCTTTAAAGCATTCTCTACTTCAGTTTTCCAATCTTCCATATACATTGGAATGTTTCTTTCTGCATTATTTTCTGCTATATCCAAAAATAAATTTACTAAATTATTTAAGTTTTTAATTTCTTTTTCATCTAAATAATTCTTTGCTATAACAATATCTGATTTTAGGATTTTACCATCGGGTGAATTTCTCCAAGTGGTAAGTCCCATATTATCTTTTTCTGCATCTACTCTATCATAAATTATTTCTGCCGCGGTCTTTCCAGTTATGGCATAGTGGAACTTATTTTGGATAGTTTTATAAAATGTTAAAGCTAAATCACTATTTTTATCATAATCAATAGAGCATTCTGCAAAAATATCAGTTATTTTTTGATAAAACATTCTTTCACTGGTACGAATTAATTTAATTCTTTCAAGTAATCTTTTAAAGTATTCTTGATCTGCTTTTCTTGCTTTCATAAATCTATCATCATTTAAAGCAAATCCTTGAATCATGTAATCTTTAATTATTTTATTAGCCCATATTCTAAACTTAATTGCCTTTTTTGAATTGACTCTAAAACCAATAGATATAATCATATCTAGATTATAGTACTTAGTATTATATATTTGTTTTCCTTTGTTACCCACATGTTCCATTTTGGAACATGTGCTTTTTTCTTCAAGTTCACCATCCTCATAAATATTATTTATATGTTTTGTAATTGCCGGTCTTTTAACATTAAAAAGTGTTGCTAATGCTTCGGTATTTAACCAGACATCTTCATTTTCAAGTAATACTTCAATTTTGGTATTACCTTCTTCATCATTATAAAATAAAATATTCTTTTCATTACCTATTTTTATATCGTTCATACTTACCTCCTGAATTGATTTTTTTATAATCTTATTATATCATTATTATAACCTTTTTCATAGTTCTAAAAGTAAAATTATAATTATTAAATAAATGATTATCATACACTAATATTATTTAAATTAGAGACCTTAGGCTCTAAATTACCTCTTAAGACCTAGGATTAAGAGGATATATAAAAAGAGATTAGTTTTTAGTTAATCTCCATTTATCTAATTTAATTAATTCATCATAAACATTTTCTATATATTTAGAAGATATTACTTTTTCATCTTTGTCACTTACTACTTCTGCTGACCAACCTATTTATTTTATTATTATTTGTTATAACTTCATATAAATTAGTTCTTAAACATACACTACAAATATCCGAATCATTTTTAATCATATTATTATTCACCAAATAATCTGAAAGAATGTTTGCTAAAGGATAACGTAATAAATAATTAACTAAACCAACATTTAAGTCATAATCATAATGTATTAATTCTTTAACTCTGTTGATATCTAAATCTTCTTTACCTATTTGTCCGTTTTTTATATAATTTTTTTCACAAAATAGTTCATATTCTATAGCATTTAACATTTTTTCTTCATAATACATTCTATTATTTCTTCTTACCTCTTTTAACTCATTAAATTCTTTTTGTTCTAACCAAAGTTCTAGGTGCTTTTCAATAAAAAAAGAAAATACTTCACAAAGAAAATCATACTCATAGGGAATGATGTGTGGATTAGAGTTTATATCAATATAATGTGCAAACTCATGTGCAAGGATAAAAACGTCAGAATCATTTCCCGAAAGCTTTATGTTTGCTCTTTTGTTTTCTCTACTAGCAAAACTTTTTGTTCCATTTTTACTTATAATAATTCTGGAACTATTTATTCCATCCAAAATAATTTCATAATATTCTTTATTATAATTTTTATAAAATTTTAAAACTATATCTAGAGGATTATTTATCTTTTTAGGGTAATTCATTTTAACATAATTTTTTCTAAAATTAGTTATTAGTTTATAAATCAAATCTTCTTGTATAAATTTATGAATATTAGATTCTACTTTTACTCTTTCAATAAAAGATTCAATTGTTTGTTTCATATTCTAACCTCCTGATGATTTCTCTGTTACCATTATTGTACCACATATTTATTTTATTTTATAATTTTTTACTCTATTTAGTATTATTTTACAATAATATTATTTAATTTAGAGACCTTAGGCTCTAAATTACCTCTTAAGACCTAGGCTTAAGAGGATAAAGAAAAAATAATAACATAGACTATATTAATCTACATTATTTACTTTTATAGTACTTACATACTTTATATTTAATATTTTATCATATAGTAATTGCTTATTTTTTAATATTTTTATAAAACTATATATATAGAAAATTATAAATATTAAAAATGTATTTAATTCTATTATTACTGATAAATAGTTAGGTATATTTTTAGCCAATAACATTTCTAGATGTACCACTAATGAAAATATTCCATAGTAATATAAATAGATAAAAATATTTCTTAAAGTTATTCTAAGTAATCTCTTATCTGGTACTTCTAATGATACATTTATTATTTTTCCAAAGATAGTTTGGTTATGGTTAAAATATGGAATGATAATAAAGTAAAGAACCGCTAGTGAAAGATTTATATATTTATTATTTATTAAAATTGATACTAACATTATCATTAGTAGATAGATAAAGATATCTCCTAGAAAGAGTGTTATTCTTCTTAAGGAAGATACTTTTTGTCCTTCTTTTAATGATTTGGTATCGATATCTTCTCTTGTTGGTAAATATTTTTGAATAGGGCTTATTATTAAATATCCCAGAAGACCTCCTAGTGTGTTTATTAATAGGTCATCCACATCAAAATTACGATATGGTCTAGGATAGATATAATATAGTCCTGTTAATTGAGTTAATTCAAAGAATAGTGATATTAAGAGGCTTATAATTATTGTTTTCTTTAATGAGCATTTATAGTAGTATCTTAGATAGACTCCTAATGGCATAAACATTATTATATTAAAGATAACAGTATATATACTAGGTATAGTTATTATTTTTAGAATGTTTATTTGTTTTAATTCTATTAGGTCCTCTACTATATCTTTTATGAATGTTAATGGAATTAACTGAGGATTAATCACTTTCATTTTGATTACTTCTTCTTTGGTTGGAAGAGGTAATATTACTAAAAAGTAGATTGTCATTAGATATAAGATAAAGGAATATATTATTAAAGTTCTTAATTTATTTACTGATCCATAATGATGATATTCATATATTATATATGGTAATGTTATTAATAAGGCTAAAAAAGGAAAGATTATTAAAGCTGCTTTTATTGGTACTAAATAGCTCATCTTATCTCTCCTTTATTATGGTTTTACTACAGTAGTATGTTACTAAGAAGTATCCTCCATAGATTACTACTAGAAATACTGCTGTTAATATTATTGATGATAGTAATGATTCTGTTCCCATTGTTTTTAAGATATAATTAGCAAATTCTATTCCAAATATTGAGTGAATTATAGCTAGTAATAATGGGAATAGAAAGAATACTGCTATTTGATTAAATAGGGCTTTGTTAATCATTTTCTCATCAGTTCCTATTTTTCTTAACATATTAAATCTTTCTTTATTATCAGTACTTTCTGATAATTCTTTTAAGGCTAAGATAGCTGCACTTGATATTAAGAAAATTATTCCTAGATATAGTCCTACAAATGTTACCATTGCTCCTAGTCCTATGGATGATTCATAGATATCTATTTTAGTATTATATGATAATAAGGTATCTTTGTTAAAATGGTTATTTATTATAGTACTAACTATATCTTCAACATTTTCTTTTTCTTCTTTAGTGTCTGCTTGATAGTTAGCTGCTAAAATATTTTTATATGGATGAATACCTTCTAAGGCATTATCTGGTAATATTATTACTCCTGGATTAGTAGCACTTCCACTTAGTTCGATAATGCCATCTTGGCATTTTTGATATTTTGGATAGTAGTTTTTACTATTTATAGTTAGTTTGGTATTATTTTTTAAGGCTATATTTCGAATGTCCGCCATCATCTTATAGTTAGATATAATTACATATTCATTATCTTTTAGAGTTAATTCTTTTTTGTTATATAGTTTTGCTAGACGATTGTAGTCACTTAATTTTACTAAGTCTTCTCTTACGTTATAAGCTAGTGTGGGATAATCTTTTCCTATTTGTTCTATTTGGTCTCCAAAAGAATCTTTTAGGGTTATTTCTTCTAATCTATATATATTTATGTCTACTACATCTTTTAGATACTTGTATACATCTAATCTTTGTAAGGTATCTTTGACAGTGGTGTTATAATCCTCTATTATCTCTTTTGAAAAGTTTTCTTTTTCTTCTTTAGATAATGATTCTTGTAATTTTGAGAACTGAATATCAACAGGGGCTAAATCTTTTAGATTACCTGATAAGGAGTTCTTTATAGATAATGCTGAGGAAAAGATACATATGGTAAAGAATAACATTAGGCATATTATTGTCATTGAAAAGACAGTGGTATTTATTTTGCTACTTATTTGACGAATAGTAAAACTATTTAGTCCTTTGTAGTAGTATTTTTTTAGATGCATTACTATCTTTAGAATTAGACCTGATAGTGACCAAAATATTAGAAATGTTGATATACAACCTAGGGCTATTGGTATTAATATCCCACTTATAGTATTCATAAGTGGTGAAGTACCAAAACCATCTGTTACTAGATAGTAAGCATATGATAGTGCTATGACCGCAATTATAAATACTATAGTGCAAATGATAGGATTTTTTAATTTTACTTTTTCGGATTTTTTATTACCATGTAATAGGTCTATTAGTTTACATTTGTTTACAATTATGGTGTTAAATATCATTACTATTAAATACATTATGCTAAAGTATAATAAGGTTTTTAGGGCTGCTGAAGATGAAAATGTAAACTGAAATTTTGTTAGGTCTGCTTCAAACATATTGGCTACTAAGATACTCATTACTTGTGATAAAACTATTCCTAGGGCTAGACCTACTCCTAAAGAGATAACTCCTATTATAAGAGTTTCAAAGAAAAGGATTAGAGATATTTTTCTTTTGGACATTCCTAAGGTTAAGTAGATTCCAAATTCTTTGTTTCTTCTTTTTATGAGAAAACGACTGGCATAGATTATTAGAAATCCTAGAATGAATGAGACAAAGACACTTACTCCTCCTAGAATGGTGGTCATTAGTCTTATTATTTCACTTGTTGATGATGATACTTTTAGCATTACTGTTTGACTATCTATAGCATTGAAAACATAGAAAATGGCTACTCCTAGTACTAAAGTAAAGAAATAGATAGCATAATCTTTGATACTTTTGGTTATGTTTTTTATAGACAATTTAAAGAGCATCATTTATGTCTCCTCCTAGTAAGGTTACGACATCTATTATTTTATCAAAGAATTCTTTTCTGGTATCATTTCCTTTACGGATTTCGTTATATATTTTACCATCTTTTATGAAGATTATTCTGGTAGCGTAACTTGCGGCATAAGCGTCATGAGTTACCATTAGAATAGTGGCTCCTAAAGCATTATTTAAGTATGTTAGTTTTTCTAGAAGCATTTTTGATGACTTAGAGTCTAGGGCTCCGGTTGGCTCGTCTGCGAGTACTAAGCATGGATCTGTTATTATGGCACGAGCTGCTGCTACTCTTTGTTTTTGTCCTCCACTCATTTGGTAAGGATATTTTTTTAGTACTGATTCGATATCTAGTTCTTTTGCTACTTTCTTTATTCTTTTATCTATTTCTTTGGGGCTTACATTTTGAATTGATAAGGCTAGTGCTATATTTTCATAGGCTGTTAAGGTATCTAATAAATTAAAGTCTTGAAAGATGAAACCTAAGTCTTCTCTTCTAAACTTATTTAAATCATTTCCTTTTAGTTTTGTTATGTCAGTTCCTCCTACAAAAATATGTCCGGCGGTTACTTTATCAATTGTGGATATGCAGTTTAGTAATGTTGTTTTACCTGAACCTGAAGAACCCATGATAGCGACAAACTCTCCTTTTTCTACTTCAAATGATATGTTATCTATGGCTTTAGTTAAACTTGATTTACTTCCATAGTATTTTTCAATATTTTCTATTTTTAGTATATTTTCCATATTATTTTCCTTCCTTTCGTAATTAATAATACTAGATAATAGGATATTTGTCGTAATTTTAATATTACAGTATATTACTTTTTTGTAAGGTTAGTCTTCTGGGTGATAAAGTTTATTTTTACCAAAGGTTATTTTGACAATGGTATATTCTTTTTCTTCAGATTCTATCTCTATTTTATGACCTAGTTTTGTACATAATTTTTTGGCTATGTATAGACCCATACCTGTTGATTTGATTTTATCTCTGCCATTAGTACCGGTAAATGATTTTTTGAAAACATTTGGGATATCACTTTTTGGTATGCCAATACCGTTATCTTTGATAAATAAGGTTATTTGATTATTATCTTCAGTAGCTTTTATTTGGATATAGGAGTTTGGAATATCTTTTTTGTATTTGATACTGTTATTGATAATTTGATTTAAAATGAATTCTAACCATTTGGTATCGGTATAGACTTCGGTATTTTTTATATCGACGATTAGGTCAATTTTATTTTCTAAGAGGTCATCTTTATTTTTAAGAGCTACTGATGAGATTATTTTTTCTAGTTTTACTTTTTTGAAGATAAAGTCTTCACTGGTATAGTTACTTCTTACATAGTAGAGGATTTGGTCGATGTAGTTATCTAGTCTTTTTATTTCTTCAATGTATTCTTTTGGTACTTGATTTTTATGATTATGGGTCATAAGGATTAGACTTGATATTGGTATTTTTACTTCATGTATCCACATCTCAATATAATCTTTGAAGTCTTTGGTGCTATTTATGTAACTACTGACATTTTCAATCATTGATTTGTTGATGTCGCACATGATGTTATATATTAGTTCTTCTTCGTAAGTATTTGGTTTTGGTATGGTTTCTAGGACTAGGTATTTTTTATCTAGATTTTTGGTATTGGTTATGAGGGTGTTATAGAAGGTTCTTTTTTGGAAATATGATATTAAAATGGCTATGATTAGTGTTAATAGTAGTAATACTATGGTTACTATTATTAGTCCCTCTGGTACTTTGAAGGCTATGTCTAATAGGGTTATTAGAATTATTGATATGATAGTGATAATGATTATGCTTATTTTATCTTTTAGATAGTTTGTTAATTTCATAATAGTATATATCCTTGTCCTTTTCTTGTTTCTATGGCATTTGGATAACCAAAGTCCTCTAGTTTACTTCTTAATCTACTTATATTTACGGTTAGAGCATTATCATTTATGTATTCTTCATTATTCCAAAGAATGGTCATTAGTTCATCTCGTGATACAATTCTATTTTGGTTATTTAATAAGTGCTGAAAGATTAGCATTTCATTTTTGGTAAGTTCTAATTCTTTGTTACTACCAGATAAGGTACCTCGTGATATTGATACTTCTAAATCTTTATATTTCAGTACTTCAGTACTATTATCTAATCTTTTAAAGATATTTTGTATTCTTAGCAATAGAATGGTTGGGCTATAAGGCTTGGTTATGTAATCGTCTGCTCCATAAGAGATTGATAATATTTCATCGGTTTCATTTGCTCTTGAGGTTACCATTATTACGGGAATATTTGATTCTTTCCTTATTTCTTTAAGTAACTGCTCACCATTTTGATATGGTATATTTATATCTAAGAGAATTAAGTCTATATTACTTTTTAATATTTCTTCTTTGGCATTTGAAAAGTCTTTTAGTATTAATGCTTCATAGCCAGCATTTACTAGTAGTTCATATAATTCTTTAGATATTATAGTATCATCTTCAATTATCATTATCTTTTTCATATATTATATTTCCTTCTTTCTATAGTTATATTATATCATTGTTTTAGTGTATTTTATATTACAAGTTTGTAAGGTAGAAGAAAAAAAGACTTAGAACATCATTGTGATGTGAGTAAGCCTTTTTTACCTTTTATGAATAACTACTTTCTTCATGGGATATTATATTAAAAAGATGATTTGATTAAAATCAATGTAATATTGATATATAACTCATATATAGTTTTAATAAAATTTAACTAAAATTTGATAAATTTATATTAATTTGATGGTTAGCTGAAGAGCAGAAATTATTCATCATTTTTTTCTTCATCCAAGTATTTGGTTATTGTTAAAAATTCATCATTAATTTCTTTATGTATATCATCTTTTTTATCAATAAAATCTTCCAAATATTTATATACACTTTCATAAATAACTTTTTCAGCATCATTTAATATATCGTGAGTATCATCTACTTTATCAATTTCAATTTTATTATTAGTATATACAGTTTCTAAAATAGAAAAAATATCTTCCTTATTAATATCAAGAATAGATTTTTTTGAATTATTAACTATATATAATCCATGATTATTTGTTATTTCTAAAACTTTCATATTTTCTTCCCTTCTCTTTATAAACTGAAGCACCGGCCTCTAAAACATTTAAAATACTATCATAACTAATAATTTCTTCACCATCAACAGTTTTAAAAGTCTTATCACCCATTGTACCATAATACACTTTATGTATTCCATTTTTGTTTTCTGTGAATATTATTTTATCCGGATTTAGCATCATTGCTAAAGTACTATTATGTGTTGTAAGACAAACAGTCGTTTTCTCAGAAATTGAACTAATTATATCAACAATATTTTCGCTAATAAATGGATTATCAAAAGAAGCCTCTGGCTCATCTATTAATAGAACATCATATTTATGTGCATTAGATATTTCCTTTAAAAGATTAAATTCTGCTTTTTCTCCTCCAGATGGTTCTTCACCTATTTTATTTTTGATATCATATTCTATATTTACTAATGCTCTACATATATTGTTTTTACTAATGCCCAAATTTTCAAGCTCCTTTATATAATTATATAAATCATCTTTTTTATAAAAGTTATCAAATATACTTTTTAACGTACTTTTAGTTGAAAGACTATTTTTTAAATCAGAAACATTGTTATACTGATTAGATTTAATATTAACATTAAACAAATTTAAATTTTGAAAATCTATTTTTCTAGTTTTTTTTATCTTTTTAAACAGTTCATTTGATTTTTCAATTATTTTCTTATTTTTAAAAGCATCAATAATATTCATTATTTCCGGTGTATTTGCTGAGGATTGCTTATTTAATTCTTTTTTTATTTTTCTTATTAAATCATTCGAATACTTTTGTAAAACATTTTTTTGTTTTTCTTCTTTTCTTTTTTCAATTAATTCTAATAACAATTTCTTAACATTATTAATATCAATATATTTATCAATTATATCTTTATTCCACTCTGTGTTATAAATCTTATATAAAGAATTTATAATATCATTTCCAATATTATTATCTGCAACATTATATTCAACTTCGGAAAAAATATGAGTTTTAGAAAATGCATCTATATTTGCATTTTCTGCATAATCTAATAAGCTATTAAGTCCTTCTTCTATCAGCAATTCATCATTTTCTATATCGATTTCACTAATTTTTTTTATTAATGGTTTATATTTGGCATAGTATTCTTCAGAAATAGAAGAACATTCTCTTTTTATTAATTCATCAAATTTCGTTTCCTCTGCTGGACCAATTAAACTAAATTGTGGAACATATAAACAACTATCTGTATCAAATGATTCTTTAATTTTCTCTATGTTATACGTTTTCCCAGATGTTCTTGTTCCAATTATTATATTTAATTTATTAGAAATAGTCGCCCCATTAGGTAAATACTCTATTTCATCAATTTTATTTTTTAAATTTATCGAAACTTTATTTCTATCTTCTATTGCACATTTAATGTTGGAAAACCCATCATTAAGACAATTTATGTAGGTGTATCTTGATGGAAAGGCGACTCCTTTTTTGGCTCTAAAATCACTAAAGACCACAGGAATTAAATTTTCTTTATCTTTTATTACTACAGAAAATTTTTTCGAATTAGGTACTTCTCCACATTTTATTAATCCATTAAATTTTTTTATTGTTGATTGTTGCATTCTTGGGGGCTTTTTATAGTGTGGAATCAACAAATAATCTCCATAGTTAGGAAAAATTGTTTCAAATTCTTCAAATGAAATATAAGATTTTTCATCGATTATTTTAGTAATTAATTGATTTGATGCTTCTTCCAGTTCTGACACTTGATTAATATCGGTAATTACTAATAAATGTGAATCCTCTAAATCAACTTCCATACCAGGGAATACTTTAGCATTCACGTTTGCAGATATCATTTCGAATTGCTCTTTATCAAAAATATTATGATTCGTAACAGCAATGCAATCTAATTTCATTTCATTAATATATTGATTTAAAGTACCTAAATCAAAGTCAAAGTCAATGTCTTTTATTGTTGGTTTTGTATGAATGTGAAAATCAATCTTTAATGGTTTAATCATATTTTTACCTCCATTTAATGATATTATGACATTATATTCGTAAATGTCTATTTATTTAACAATTTTTCTAATTTATGTTGTAATTGATATAAAGTAATACTACTTTCTACTTCACCATTTAAATCTTTAACAGCTTGTAATAATATTTGCTTTTTTGATGGATTACTATTATTAGGGACTTCATTATTTGTATCTTCTTCATATATTCCCAAAGTTCCATCTTCCTTAGTTTTAGAGTAATATATTTTATTAGTTAAACTAGATTTAAAATTAATATCTTTAAAATGATGTCTATTCTTTGCTAATTCTCTATTTTTTTTAGCAGTTTCTTCTTCTTGAACTTCATTCTTAGTTGGTTTATATAAATGAAGTCTCTCTTTGGTTCCACTTATAATGGCAATGTCTTCAAGCAGCTCATATGCATCCTCTGGAGTTATCAAATAGAATTCTCTAACTCTTACTTTATCATTTATTGTATCCACACTTCTTAAATCAGCATTTAATTTGTCTATTATTTTATGCAAAACTTTATCTGCTGATTGAGTTTCCACTTCATAAGTTGCATATAATCTAAAAGCGAATGGAACAGCTTCAGAATTATTTAATTGATTTAATCTATTTTCGACATTTTTTGAATATCCTATCTTTACATAATCAGGAAAAGAAGGATTAGTAAATATATATATTTTTCCAACAATATTTTCGTTCATAATTTAATTCATCCTTCTTTCTATTTTAAATATTTTTCAATAATTTTTGTTTTTTTATTTTCATAATCATGTAATAATTCTTCCGTTTTGGTAATTTTTTCAGTTAATTCTTTTACTTGCTTTGCAATTTCATTTTGAATATCTTTAGAAGGCAATTTTATAACTAAAGAAGATACTCTATCGGTAGAAGCTCTATTACTCCTTGAAAATCTTTGCTTTTTTCCTTCAATTTCAATTATTTTTGACAAATATAATGGATTAATATTATCATCTAACACCTTTATATAACCACAATGATCGGTTGGATAAAATCTAATTCCTTTTTCTAGGTATCTTACCATCCAGTCGCCATCTATTCCCCATAATATATATGGTGATGAGTAGTCATCAATAATTTCTTTGTCAATTTTTCCAAATATTTCGTTTACATTAGCACTAATTACAGGAATTCTTCCATCATCGATTAATTCACTTTTTAATACTCTACTTCCTATAGATAATTTAAACTTATCTTTATTGTCTAATCTCATATCAATTGTATTACTTTGCTTGTTTTTAAATAGATCATCAATCGTCTTTTTACATTTTTCTATATTTGCTTTTAATAATAAATATTCCTCATCTGTTTTTTCACACTCTGATATAATCTTTTCCTGAATATCTGTTGGTGCTAATGGTATTGGAATATTTTTAATATCATCAGGATAAACATGTGGTTGAGCAGCGCCTTTTTTAAATGATTCCATTATATCAGGTATGCTTTTTAAATAATAGTATATATATTTTGTTTCGACATCATTTTTTCCCCTTATTGTTGTACAATCTGATGCAAATATTTTTTCTTTCCAGAAATTTACAAAGCCTGCATTTGCTCCAGAAGCCGAAATGGTTATTATATTCTCATCGCGATTATATTTATCTATTTTATATGCATAATCAGTACCACCTGCTACTACTTTGTAATTACCTTCATTAGTAGATTCTCTTGTTATTGATTGACCTTTAAGTATATCTGATGTTATGTTTGATAGTTTATCAACTTCGTACTTACTTTTTACAACAATTTTTTCTGTAATATTTAAAGAAATTGATTTATCAAATGTCGTCTTATTAAAATTCAACAAATCTACCAATTTATTTTTTTTGACTTGTTTTTTATTTGATGTTATTATTTCTTTCCCTAAATAACAATTTCTAATACATGAATTGATCTTATTATTATCAAATAAATCTTCCTGATTAAATAGTGGCGTATTAATTTTCTCTATACCTTTATTTTTTGATAATGTATTATCATTATCATTGCTATTTGCCCCTATATATTTAATTCCTTCTGAACCTTTTCTATTTGACCATTCATACCCTAAATAACTTTTTATATCATCTTTTGATGAAGGAGCATTTACAACAATTACAGAATTTTCTTGTTCACTTGCTAACATATAATAATATAACTTATCTTTTTCTATTTCTAATATTTTTGATATGCTTTTTACTTTTGAATCATTCAAATAAGCCTTAAACATATCATGATTTTTTAAATTCTCATTTAATTCATGACGAGTTAATAATTCAATATAATCATTATATTCTATATTTTGCATTTTCAAATATGATAATAGTATTTCCTTATCATCAAAAACTTCATCTTTCTCAAAATTACCATTAAACCAAGAATCAATCCTATTCTTAAAATGTTCAGCTAAAGGCGGATTTTCATCTTTTTTTCTTAAAAACAGTGTAACTGTATTAGTACCTGTCGCACCAAAAGTTCCACTTGGTAATTCAACAATACTGATTACATCAAAGTTTTTTAATATTATTTCTCTCGCAGAAGTATATAAATTACTTCCATTTGTTAATAAAGATGCTGGTAATATTATACCTGCTACACCTCCTGGTTTTAACAATTGTTTGGCTTTTTCGACAAAGAACGTTTCAATGGAATTATTTGTTGAATATGCATTTTTATTAACTAATTTAGTTAAACTATATTTATTTCTCTCTTCTTCTGTTAATGTTTCTAGAAATCCCTTTACCGAATATGGTGGATTTGCTATCAAAATATCATATTGACCATCTTTTATATTTTTATTATCAGCTAAAGCATCTCCATATGTAATATTAATATTATCTTGTCCATACATAAACGCAGATACTTTTGATACTTTTGATAACCTATACTCTTTTTCAATTCCATCTATTTCTGAATAACAGTTTTGTAATTCTTCTTCTGAATTAAAATATCTTTTTACTTGAGAAGCATACTCGTTCAAGAAATGCCCAGCTCCACAAGCGTAATCAATTACTTTAGGATAATTATCATTTTCTTCTATTATTTCTTTCAATGGTAAAGACGAAACAATGAATCTTGTTATAGGAAGAGGCGTAAAAAATTGGCCCTCACTTTGCTTTATACCATCGTCGAGAAATCCTTCAAATAAATCTCCTAAAAATTGATTTTGTTCTTCTGTTTTCAATTTAATATCTTGAAACATTTTTACCATCTTTAATAATATTTCTGAGTTTTGCTTAAACAATTCTTCATTATGAACGTCTATAAAAGCAAAATCATTATTAGTAAAAAATTTTAATTCCCTGAAATAAGACATGACTTTATCTTTTGTAGCGTCTGGATCATTTTTAAACAACTTAAACGCGCTTGTTATTTGTTTATTATCTATATAAGTAACTTCTTCATTAAGAAATTTTTGCATTCCGTCCTTATATAATTTTTGTAGTCTATCTTGTAATTGATAGTAGTCATCAAATGCTATTCCTTTCCAGTTAAATTTCAAACTGTTAGGATGTTGAATTTCATCTACTATTTTTGCCAAAAATATATTAATTAATTTATCAAATGCATTTTCATGACCTGATACATTATGTTGTCTTAAAATTGTTGCAAATTCATTATATTTTTTTTGAGTATCTTCAAATCCTACACTTTTCAAATCTTTAATAGAATAAATTTTATTAATTTCATATGGTGCAACTTCATCTTCGAAAATTCCAGTTTCTTCATATTCTAAATTATAAACATTTTTCCATACTCTATACAATTCTTTTACATCGGATGCTTCTTTATACCTTAATCTTTGAGATATTTTTAAAGTCTTTAAAAAGTCTTCATTATCCTTCAGTGTCATTATTCTATCTGTATAAATTAATTTATTATCATCTATATTCGAAGTATATAAGCATAAATATTGGGTCTTCTTTATTTGCTGTGCATAACTAAATAACTGATCTCCATCAATTAATGTTTTTTGCCATGCTTTATCAAATTCTTCACCAAATGTTTTACATTCTATTATTAAAAATTCATGTCCATTGTTATCTTTTATTAATATATCCGCTTTGCCGCCAGAAGCTCCTCTTCCTAATTGCCACCTTGGTTCTAATTCGATATTCCTAGCGAAGTATCCCTTTGTTAGTAGCCTTGTTACACATTCTAAGACAACAAAATTTTCTGGATGTTCAAAATTTGATGTTGTCTTATCATTTACTTTTAATTCGTCAGGATATTTAATTAGTTCATCCTTCAAATTGACCATAATGCATGCTGAATTATCAAAAAATTTAGCATATATATTATCATCATCTGTAGTAAAATGCATTAATTCTAATAGATGCTTAACATTTTCCTTTTTAATCATTTTTAGTACCTCCTATATACAGTATAACAGTTTTTTGTCAAATTTAATAGTCATAACTAGAAAAACATTAAATATACAATACTGTTATTTGTATTTTTTTTAAATTTTATGACACACTATGTTCACCATAGCCATGGATGTTCAAAACATTCATACGCATCGTCTGTAGTTACTGCTTTTTTTAATTCTTTATACGATATTTCATATGGTGCGTATATATTGTCTTTTTCGTAAAAAAATGGTTGTTCCCAATAGTTATGATTCTGATCTTCAAATAAAAATGCTAAGGTAGAGCTCCACATTAAATGTGGTTGTTTGTTATATTCATAATAAATCCTGATCTTAATACTTTCTCCAACTCTTATTTTTTTGTCATAACAATAGTCATAACATATTAATTTGTTATCAACTAAATCATTTAATGAATTGTAATCGCATAGTATGAGTCCTTTTTTATTTGTCGAAACTATATCTAAACATTCAATATCACTTTTCCCTATGTTTTTTATAATAATATCTTTATAGCAATGATTTTTTTTATTTTTAATATTTTGTGAATAATTGATTTTATATTCTTTTTCTTTACTGTATTCAACTTTAAAAGTACCAATAAAAATCTCCATATTAATATTATTATCACTATTATTCTTATCTATTTGAAGCTCAGGTTTATTTTCAAATCGTTTTTGTTTTTCTATTCTTTCTAACTCCTGTCTTCTTCGACTTTCCTTTTTTTTATCAAAATACATAGTTGATATAAAATTCAATATCCAACCTACAATAATACCTATTATTGTAGTTAAAAAACTATTACCATCTATATAATCAAATAATGATTTCATAGTGTTACCTCCTTGATTTTGTATTATATCATTTAATATTTATTTTTTTGTTTATATTTAATTCCTATAGATATTTATTGCCAATATACCTTATATCAAAGTTTCTATTATTTTTTAATTCATTAATTATATCATCAAATATAACCTTTTCGCTATTTTGCTTTTTTATTAAATTAATATAACCCTTGCATTCTTCAATAGTTATATTTTTTATTCGTTGATTTAATATGGCAATAACTTTATCTTTATACTCGTCGCTTTCTATAAGAGTATTGCACAATACCACTGCCTTGTTTCTAATGTCTATGTCTTCTATTTTATAACATATATTAAATAATACATATATTTTGTCTATTACAGATTTTTTTTTACTTTTTAAATAATCATTAATAATTTCAATACAAGTTAGTGATTCTTCAATATTATCAGAATTATTTATTACAATTTCAATGTATTCATTTAATATATTATCGTATTTCATTTTGTTTAAAATAACATCACACATCATTACATTAATAACTAAATCATTTTTATCTTTATAATTAATATCCCAAAAAGTTGATTCTCGATTTGGGCTTGGTATTTCTAATGCATTATGAATCGTTAAGTAAATATCATTTCTAATTTCCTCATCCTGTTCTACCATCAGTAAGTGTGCTAATAATTTTATATGTCTTATCTTTTCGTATATAACTTCATTTGGTGAAAGTATAATCTCACTTGCTAGTGGCAGATATTCTTTTAACATAAATTCTCTACTCTTATCTCTATATTTTTCTACACTAAATATATCGTTTCTAATATTATAGCTTTTCCAATATTCTTTGAATGTATTAGGATTTTTTTCTCTTTCATCATGTCTTTTTCTATATATATTAACTATACTTTTAATTGCTTTCAATTCATCATTTTCTATTTCAATATTATATAGAATATTTTCATCACTATCTTCTTTATTAAGTAAATCATCATATTTTTTAATATTTGGGGTTCTCCGCTTTATTTTTATAATGCAATTTGAAAGATCATAATTAATATGTTGCCTATTTTTTATCAATGAATCTATTATAAATTGATATTTATTAAAATCATTTGTGGTTAATTCTTCTACATTGATAGCATTTATTATTCTTCCGAAATTAATATAAAATCTTGAGTAGCCCTTTTCAAAATACAACTTAAGTATATCTAACAGTTGACTTTTTTTATTATTCCTTAATGTATTATTTCCTAACGCCTTAAAAGCATCACTAATTGTATTAATCTGATATTTTTTTCTTATATCAATAATAGAATAAATATTATTTGTTAATTCATCAAATAATGAATCACTTATATACTTTCCATATATATCATACAAAAATATGTTATTTTTATCTTGTTCAAATTCAAATAATGATTTTCTAACTTCTACTAAACTATTTATAAATTCATCGCTATTTACAAAATCATATTTTAATTTGATTTTGTTATACAAATTTTGAAATTTTTTAAATTCGCTACTCAAAAATAGCATTCTTAATGTTATTTTGTAAAATTCTTCATCCTCAAATGTAATAGCATACATATACATTATGTTTGATATTAATTCTCTAATAAGTCTCATATGCGTTATCGAACCGTAAAAAATCGTCAAATATATCAATTGTTGAATTTGATTAAAGCAGTTTTCTAATCCTATTCCATATATAATTGTGTATTTAGACTTATTTTTATTGTTGAAAATAGTTTTCGACAATTCATCAAAAATTTCTGCTTTAATTCTATCTACATCTGGATATGATAATTTGTGCTTATTTCTATTAATCTTTTTTTGATACTTATTATCAAAAGTAAACTTATTTATTGTATTCTCATATTGGAAAAGTATATTTCTACCATCAATGCAAATATCATCTAAATACCATGCGGGAAAGTCATTATTTTCAATAGCATAATCAAATAGTTCACTATATTTATTTGATGCTTTTTCTAAATTTCCACTAAAATATTCATGATTTGCTTTCCAGCGCTTACTGATTGTGCTATCATCCTTTAAATCTAACTCCAACTTAAGCATATCATAAAATTCTATTAATTCTTCATTAGGAAATTCATTTATGCCAAATACCCAATCTACTATCTTTTTACCTAAAATTAACGGCTTACTTGTGAACTCATATTTTTTATCACTAACATATAGAAAAACTAAATGATACACATAATTATCTAATTCATCAAATTTATTAAGGTATTGTTTGTAAAATTCATTATAATTATTTTTATTTGTTAACATTTCATAACTTTTACTATTGTTAATGAAATAATTATTAATTTCATAGTGACTTTTTTCGTCTCCGTTAATTACTTTTCCAACATTTTCATATATCGTATTAGTATTATCAATTTTCCTCTTATCTACTTCTATCGCCATTATAAATTTCTCCTACATTTTGGTATTTTGTATTTTTATTTAATATTTTTCTTTTATCGTTAATTATAAATCCTATTGCGCGAAATTTAATGTTCACTATCACAATACTTCCTATACTTCCTCCAATAAAACCAGCAACCAATGGAATAACAATTTCTATAATTATTTCCTTTAAACTCATGTTATTTACTTCCTCCGACTTCTAGTTAATATAAAAAAGCCAGCACAAAAATCTATTAAATAGACCTGTACTAGCGTCTTTCTTTAACTAAGTTAAGTATATCAAATTATTTTTATTTAATCAACAAAATTAGACAAATTTTTCCATATCAAAATAATATTAGTATATATCTATAGCTTATATATAATAGATGCAATAGGCATAATAAAATATATATGATTATTTATTATTAACTATCTCATCTAATTTACTTCTGATAATTCTTTCTTCTCTACTACCATTAGTAGTTAATCTTATTAATGGTATATTATATTTAGATAGTATATTATTCTTTAATATATCTCTTTCTTTTTGTTTATTATCTTCTTTATGATATTTATATCCATCTACTTCTACCGCTAATAATGGTATTTTACTTATTTTATTATATATCAAGAAATCTATATGAGTATTATGGTGAGAAGCATATTTTCTTTCTTCTTCTGTTAATAATGTTTTATCTTTTATTAGTATATTTACTGGATATCTAAATGCAAATGTTAAATCTTTATAATCTTCTAATGTTTTATTTAGTAAATAATACATAATATTTTCTGAATCATAGTTTGATATCTTTTTATGTTTTTTGAAATAGTCTAATCTTTCTTTTTCATATTGTTTATATAATAAATCGAATACTGAATATATATTACTTTCTTCTACTTCCATATTTATATATTTGGTATAATCTATAAAATCTTTTATATTTTGATTTTTTATATTATTTCCTGTTACTATGAATATTAATTCTTTCTTTGCTCTAGATATAGCTACGTTTAAGATATTAGAGTCCGCTACAAAGTCTGATATTTCATCATCTACTGTTGATATTATTATGACATCTTTTTCTCTACCTTGAAACTTATGAACTGTACTTACTTCTATATCTTGGATATTTTGTTTTATTAAATCTACTTGATTATTATATGGGGCTATTATTCCTATATCATTAGTTTTTATCTTTGGTAGTATTTCTTTTATTATATCTAATTGTCTTTGACTTGTATTATCTCTTTTATGATTTCCTTTATTGGTTTTTATTACTTTTATAACATCTTGTTCATCTTTATCTTCAGTCATTATTACTAGTTCATTATTATAGAACTTTTTATTACAGAAGTTTATTATTTTAGGATGACATCTATAGTGTTCTTTTAACATTACTTTTGGTACTTCTTCTATGATATTTTTGATACTACTTAAGAAACTATTTAATGAATAACTATAACCATTATCTATATTGTATTCTTTGAATATTTTTTCTGTCTTTTCTTTTATTATATCTGGTACGACATTTGGTAATTGTTTTTCATCTCCTATTACAACGGCGTATTTAGCGGATGATAATGCTAATAAGCCTGTTACAACATCTATTTGACTTGATTCATCCATTATTATATAGTCAAACTTAAAATCTTCTTTGAAAGTGTTTCTTGATGAGTAAGTAGTGCTTAGAATAACTGGATAGTCTTTTATAAAATTAGTGCTATCTTTCTTTATTTCTTGATATGTATATTTTTTTCTTGGTTCTTTATATTTTTGTGATAGATATTTTTTTAGATAAGTCATTGATGAGTTTATAAAGGTTGTTTCTATATATTTATTTTTTTCTACAAATGATTGTTCTTTAGCTATTTGTTCTTCTAATGATTTTATTTGTGTTTGGTATAGACTATTTTGAATGGTGTTTATTATTATTTCAATATTGTTTTTATAGAATGAGAAGTCTCCTATTTGGTATATGAATATATATTTTAATTTATTTAATAATGTTAATTTATTGGTATTTATCAATTCATTCCATAATTTTTGCAAGTTATTTGGATTTATTCTTGTTAGTTTTATAAGATTAATGTTCTGATTTTTTATGTATTCTTTAAAGTATTTGTATTCTAGTGTTAGGTCATTTTTATTTTGAGTTAGTATGGCTATCTTTTGTCTACTGGTATAGATTTGTTTTACTATGCTATTGTTATTTTTTATTACATTGGTTATATCTTCAATATTTATATTTTCATACTCTTTAAACGATGGAATGTTATCTGTTTGGTTTTCTATAAAATTATTTTTATTGACACTTTTTCCTAAGAGTGCTTCAAAGAAGTCTAGGTCGTATTTTTTTAGTTTCTCTTCGATGTTTTCGATAGCAGCATTATTATTTGATACTACTTGACAGTTCATATTTCTTATTAGTATATTGGCTATGATATTTAGTATTGTTTGAGTCTTACCCGTTCCTGGTGGTCCTTCAATGACACTTACTTTGTTATTTATAGCGTTTTCTACGGCTTTATACTGACTAGAATTACAACCAAAGGGAAATATTAGAAAGTCTATATCATTTCCTTTTATTATACTATTTGATAGTTTTAGATAGTTTGATAATGCTGTATCTAGATTATCTACTTCTACTTTCTTCATCTGCTCACTTAGTATCTTCTTTCCATCTTCGGTACTAAGTGATGTTATGTCGGCGACCTTTTGCATGTATTCTATTACATCTTTGTTATTATTTATTATTTTTACTTGGGTATCTAGGTAGTCTTGATGTGTATTATTATTTAAAATTATGTGGTAGTAATAGTTATTTCCATAGTTAAATTCATAGACTTCTTTTATATCTTTTACTTTAATGTTATTTATAAAGATGTTATATTTTGTTGGGTCTATTTGTTCTGAAACAGTTAGATGTTTTACTCTATCTGTTTGATAATTGTAAAACTTACTACTATTTTTGTATTTTACTACATAGGTATAGTTAGTGTTATTATATTTACAATATGATATTTTTGGTGTTACTATTTCGTTATCGATGATTATCATTTCTTTTCTTAGGTCCATACTTCTTTTACCTCCAGTGATTTATTTAATTATATATTATTGTTATATAAAAAGCCATATTTTGTTATGACTTTTTTATAATTATAATTCATGGCAGTATTTTATATTTTTCTTACTGCATCATATAATATTGAAATCTTTTTATTATATTCATCGGTACTATCTAAAATTGAACTTTTAATTTTTTGAATGTTTTTTATTAAATTGTAAAGTGATTGACAATTTGGATTGCAATCTTTATATACATCTAAATAATCTATATAAAATGCTATTGTATCATTAACTATGTCATATAGCATTCCCGACATGTTTTCTAATTTTAAATCTTTTGTTCCATGAAATTGCTTGTTTCTTAATCTATAAGCTGTATCAAGAATCTCTCTTGCTTCTATTAATACATTATTGTAATACTTATCATAGTTATTTGTAATATTTATAATTTTTTCATATTTCCATTTTAGATAATCACATTCATTTTTATTGTTATAATCATTATAGTTGATAAAAATATTTTCAATAAAGTTATTACTAATCTTTTCGAATCCTTTATATGATTTTTTTATTTGAATAGCAGTTACATAGATATATCCAGAAATCATTCTATCTGCTACTAAGCAGCTTGCATAATCATTTAATCCATTAATTATACTATCAGATGAATTTCTAAATAATGTTTCAAGAGCAAACCAAGTATTTGTAAACTTGATAAGGATGGAATCTGATTTTTTGTAATATGGCAATAATTGTACCGCTTCATCTATTATTTTATTTATGTCATTTTCTGATGTTTCAATAACATACCTTTTAAAAACATCAGAATAGTTAATTCTATCTTGACTTAGTGGTTTAAATATATCATCATAGTATTTGTATTTATTTATAAATTTTTTACCTTCTCGTTGTTCTATAACTATGTAATCACTTTGCGTGTTAACGTTAATTCCTGAATATAACATCGAGCCTATAAATGGTTGTATTGTTTTTTGGCGAAATTCTTTTATTGCATGCCAGATATCTTTTGCTTCTAACATAATTGAGATAAAATAATTATTATCATTACTATTTTCTACAAATTCTTCTAGAATTCTATTGAGAATTTTTTGATTATTTACTTTTTCATCTAATATTTTTCTTTCAAAGCCTGTTTTACTATACATTACATAATTATTATTTTGTGATTGTTTTAACGACGTCAAAAGTCTTTCGTCAAATGATCTATCCATTTTTATAAAGATTAAATATTTATTATTTTTTTCGTAGGTTTCAGCAAGTTTTTCGAATAATTGTAAAAACACATCTTGTCGTTTTTTTCGAAAAAATTCCCTATAACAATCTCTAATAATCCTTTTTATCTCGTAAATACTTATTCCTACGTAATCTATCAATAACGCAAAATATTCTTGTGTATAAATTTCTATTTTGTCAAAATCATTATTCTCTTCTGTTAATAGCTCATACAATTTGTCTGAAACCCTTTCAAAATATTGATTACTAATTAAACTATTATAAATCAACTTGACATTCTCTATAAATTCTTTGTCATTGTTACATGATAAAAATTTTAAAAATCTTGCTTGTTCGGTTTTCAGTAGTATACTGTTATTTTTTATTGAATTAATTATATAGTCACTTTTAGTTTTAGGTATTTTTGCATTATCATATAGTTCTACTATATTCTTATAGTAATCAATAATATTTTTTGTTTTACCTATTAATGATATACCTGTATTTCTACATCCAAGCATTGATATGCTACTTATTGTTTCAGTAATATAATTTAAAAAAAACATTATATTTTTGTTTGTCATTCCATATTTTTCAAAATCACTATTTTTTATTATTTGTGTACTTGAAAACAAAATATTTTTAATAAATTTTTCCTCATCATCAAATAATGAATTTCTAAAATTTAAATTTTCTTTTTCTATCATTTTTCCTCCTAACTTCTAGTTAATACAAAAAAAAACCAGCACAAAAAATCTATTAAATAGACCTGTACTAGCGTCTTTCTTTAACTAATTTAAGTATATCAAATTATTTTTATTTATTCAATATATTTTGACAAATTTCTTATTCATTATCATCTTCTGAATAATAGTCATCGTCTTCTAACTCTTCCTCTTCAAAGTTAAATGTATTATACTTCTTTTCTTTTACTAATTCTTTTTGCCAATCTTCTAAATCATTGTTATCTTTTTTATTATCATCTTCTGTATCTGCAAATGCTTTTATTAAGTTCCATATCAAACACATAATCTCACCACCTGAAATTATT
>ERZ772882.1400-NODE-1400-length-26041-cov-7.669322_pt1 | contig 26041 bp, 28 predicted proteins | sample MGYA00580576_ERZ772882 | MGnify/ENA primary metagenome ERZ772882 (study PRJEB29015, sample SAMEA2737658) | human gut metagenome | biome: human gut; feature: human-associated habitat; material: faeces | place: China | collected 2012 ... | reverse complement strand
TTCTTTCAGCCGGTCATCCCAGCTGAATATTTAATAATTGTTTCTTCATATCTTCGAGTTTGGTCCGGATACTGCTGTCCACTACCCGGTCACCTACCCGGATCACCATTCCGCCGATCAGTGTAGGATCCACATGGTAATACACATCAAAGGACTGATAAGAAGTCGTTTGAAGCAGCTTTTCTCTCACTGCCTGTTTCTGTTCCTTCGCCAGCTCCACTGCGGTACTTACATATGCGGTTCCCATTCCTTCCGATTCTCTGACCAGTTCGGTAAAATAAGCAAAAATTGCCTTTAATGAGCCGTAGCGTTCCTTGGTCACCACGATCTTCAAAAATTCTGTCAGATCGTCGCTTACCCTGCCCCGGAAAACCTTCTCCACCATGGAGAGTTTCTCCTGCTTGGGAATCCCGGGATGCTTCATCAGCTTGTCAAAATCGGGATTGTCTTCCAGGATCTTCTGAAGTTCTGCGGTCTCATTCATCAGACGGATCGCATTTCCATGGTCGACCGCCACTTCGAAAAGGGCTTCTCCATAGACTTTGGAAACTAATTTTGCCATGTGTCCTCACCCATTTCCTTCAGCGTCTCTTCGATCAGACTGTTCTGTCTGGCGGTGTCTATGGACGCACCCACAAGCTTACCTGCCATGACAGATGCCACGGATACGATCTCCTGTTTGATCTCGTCGGACATTTTCTGTTTTTCCAGTCTGGCTTCTTCCTGTGCTCTCGCCAGGATTCTGCCTGCTTCTTCCTTCGCCTGTGCGACGATGCGCTCCTCGTTCTGGAGTGCCCGTCTTCTGGCATCACTTAAGATGTCCTCTGCCTCTTTGTCGATGTCTTTCAGCTTCGCCTCATACTGTTCCTTCAGTTCTGTGGCTTTTTCCTGACTGGTCTTCGCTTCTTCCAGTTCTCCTCTGATCTTCTCTTTACGATCATTTAAGAACTTTCTCGCCGGATTGAACAGGAAATAGCTGAGCGCCAGGAACAATACGAAGATGGCAATGATCATCAGGCAGGAATCTGCCAGCAGCTGCCAGTCCAGGTCAAACAGTCTTGACATGGTCTCGCCTTCTGTTAATAGTATCATTTTCATCCGCATTCCTTTCGTTTAATCAGGGAAGTAAGGGCTTTACGAACAACAGCAGCATAGCGATCAGCAGACCGTACAGACCGGTGGTCTCGGCAACTGCCTGTCCTAATAACATGGTGGAAGTGATCTCGGACTTAGCACCGGGATTACGTCCTACTGCTGCGGCAGCATGTCCTGCTGCGATACCCTGTCCTACACCGGGTCCAATACCGGCGATAACTGCCAGACCTGCACCGATTGCGGAACAACCTAAGATAAAGTTTTCATTAAAATCCATAGTAAATCCTCCTATTATTGAGATTCTTTCAGAATCTTTCTAGCATTTTAAGCTTACGCGTCTCCTCTTGCATTTGCGATATAAGTCATCGTCAGCATACAGAATACGTATGTCTGGATGGCTCCGGAGAACAGATCAAAATACACATGCAACGCTGCGGGCCACGCCGTAGCGATCACACCTAACAATCCGTAGATCAATGCCATCATTACCGTTCCGGACAATACGTTTGCGAACAGACGTAAAGACAACGAAATCGGTACAGCGATCTCACTGATCAGGTTGATGGGCAGCCAGATCGGCAGCCAGGGCGGCAGCGGGGAACACATGCCTTCCCAGATCTCCTTCGGCTTCTGGTACTTGAACTGGTTATAATGAATCAATATAAAAGTCAGTACGCCGAGGGGCAGTGTCACACCATAATCCGCTGTGGGGGGACGAAGTCCCAGCAGACCGGAAATATTACTCACCAGAATGAAGATGAAGATCGTTCCAATGTAGTTATAGAACTTCGGTGCCGCCTTGCCCATGGGAGTATCCACCATGGCGTCCAGCTTCTCCACGATCAGCTCCACCACATTCTGAAAGCCTTCCGGCACTTCTCTGGCTTTGGCCATACAGCGGTTGGCGACAATAGCAAAACCAATGATGATCAACATGACGATCAACACACACACATGTGTGGTCGTTATCCATACCTCATGACCGAAAAAGGAATACTTAAACACGCCATGTATCATAAAATCGATATTATCGGCACCGGATAACAAAATTCCATGTTCCATCGTTTCACCTCCTTATTATTTATTCTGTTGTTCTGTCACTTCTCCGTTCTTTTCGGCTCCTTCCGGGTTCTCCGGGGCATTTTCGCCTCCGGCAGTCTCCTCCGGCATCGCCTGGGGAATCGGATCCGTTTCATGAAACATTTTATTACATAATTTATGGGTAAGCGGCTGTAGAAACGCCGTTACTTTCATACATATCACATAGGAGAAAAAGAAGATCAGAGGATTCATCACCTCTGTCTTCATAAGCACCAGCAATATAAAAATCAGTATCACATAACGCAGGATATATCCGCGGAAGATCATCTTCTGTGCGGTCTTCTCCGGCTGATCCAGCGCCCGGTCCAGGGAACGGTACATATGATATGTTGCTGCAAGCGCAAGCAGGACACCGAGCCACAGGCTCCCTGCATACATCATTTTATCCTTCGCGATAAAGGCTCCGATGATCTGTGCCAGCACTCCCAGAAACAGGATTCCTAAGTCCATCTCCAAAACGGTTCTATTTATCTTTTTTAGTGTGTTTCTCATCGCTGTCATCATAAATTGTCCTGGCCATACGGTATACATTCTGCCCTCCGGCCACTGCTCCCATACAGAAAAGCAGGATCATCCAGAAGTTCGTTCCGAAATGTTTGTCCATCCAGGCACCCACCGCCGACATCAGGCAGATCGGCACCAGCATGTTGATACCGAATTGCATGATCAGCGCAATCGAACGGAATACGGTTCTGTCATAGGGTTTCTTTTTTCTTGACACTGCTTTCTCTCCGTGTTGATTTCTGCTCTAAGCATATATTTTTGTACATTTTTAAGTATATTTTGTCCCCACAAGACAAACCTATAGTCATTATAACGAAATCTGAACACTCTGTCCAGTAAAATCCCCTTGCTGAAACCGTAAAAAAAATATAAATTCCACCTAAAAAAAAGATTGACTTGGATACTTTCTCGGAAGTACTATTTGAGTAACTATTTTACAGAAATTATGAATGATCACAGAAAGAGGGATTGCCGCAATGCAGACCACTGCCAATGATGAAATTAAGATCCGGACCGCCACACCGGAAGATGCCGAAACCCTGGCTGCCATTTACGCTCCCTATGTGGAGAACACCTCGATCACTTTTGAATACACGGTTCCTTCCGTGGAGGAATTCGCCGAACGCATCCGGCATACCCTCGCCCGTTACCCTTATCTGACAGCAGAGAAAAACGGTGTTCCCATAGGCTACGCCTACGCCTCCGCTTTCAAGGGTCGTGCTGCGTACGACTGGTCCGTGGAGACCTCCATTTATGTCAGTCAAAATCTTCGAAGCAGTGGTGTCGGCAGCCTTCTTTATCAGAAGCTGGAAAAATATCTGACAGCGCAGCACATCTGCAATGTATGTGCCTGCATCACTTATCCGAATCCTCCCAGCATCTCCTTCCATGAAAAACACGGCTATGAGACCGTGGCACATTTTCATGCCTCCGGCTTCAAGCAGGGGGAATGGCATGATATGATCTGGATGGAGAAGACATTATGTCCTCACACCGTGCCGCCACTGTCTTTTATTCCTTTCCCGGAACTTTGAACGCTATCAATTGATACAAAGGAGAAATGCTATGAACAACGAACTTCAGATCTACCGGAAACGCCTGATCCCGGAAGAATGTATTTTGTTAAAAGATGATATTATCGTAGAACAGAATGATGATTATATTCTGACAAAATGGAAAACGCTGAATCCCAAGACTACTTTTTCCCATGGCTGTTCCTGCTATTATCTGAAGGAAGGGTTCAAGATCAGCAAGTTCTACCGTCATGATGGGTCTCTGTTGTACTGGTACTGCGATATTGTAGAATACACGCGCCGTCCGGAGGACAATGCCCTGATCGTTACCGATCTGCTGGCTGACATTATCCTCTATCCCGACGGAAGAATGCATGTCGTTGACCTGGACGAGCTGGCAGAGGCACTGGAAAAAGGTCTGATCACGCAGGCACAGATGACTGCCTGCCTGCGCCAGTTAAATAACCTGATCACGATCATCTATCGTGACAAATTCGACAGACTGCAGAGTCCTTTGGAAAAAAGCGGACTGTAATTACTGAACTATTCAGAGTAACACAGCAGGTTTCCGATGCAATGTCCCAGCAGCGTCAGCAGGGTGATGTCTTCATCCGACCACTTACGGTTACGATTGAACACTTCAAAATTGACCATTGTATAAGGAATTCCTTCTTTTCTGGACAGGCACTGAAGAGCAGCCCCAACCTCCTGCTCCTGTGTCACAGCATAGGCTGCCGGGTTCTGGGAACGAAGTTTTATCATATTGGATTCTACAAAAATACCATCATCACCAAACAGTGCCAGATACCCTTCATCTTCAAACCCGGGACGACCATCCGGAGCCTCCACCACATAATTACCGTTTCTGCAGACAAGGTTACTACCTCTGTCCGAAAAAATAGTAATACCATCCAGATCAAACAGACTGCGGATCTGTTGCAGGCGCTCTTCATTTTTCACAATAGCGTTCACGCCCGATACACATAATTTTGTGATCATATCTGTGATAGCTTCCCGTTTTTTCTCCTTGGATACCGCATAGGCCATAGCCATGTTCTGCATATCGTCGGTCTCCAGCTTTCCGTGCAGACGCTCTTCATATATAATGTGTCGATTCTTGCCTTTTTCCTTGGCAAGATACAGAGCTTTATCCGCCTTGCGCATCAGATACTCATACTCTGTTCCGTCCACCGGGTATTCCGACACACCGATAGAAGCCGTCACATGGATCTTCGGATCGAATGCCAGTCTGAGTTCCTTCGCAATGGTCTTAAGCAGGGTCTTCAACTGTTCCCTGGTCTCAACCTTCTCTAACAGAATCACATACTCGTCTCCACCGAATCTGCCGATGACACCTCTCTGTCCTACCAGCTCCTGCATGATCTCTGCCACTCCACGGATCACCTGATCTCCGAAGATATGTCCATAGGTGTCGTTAATATGTTTGAACTCGTCAACATCAATGATCACCAGCCAGCGGACCCGGCCGTCCTTCCGATTCAGCTGTTCGATGGTATATTCCGTCCATGCCCGCTTATTCAGCAGACCTGTTCCGGCATCCCTGGCTGCCGGAGTCAGATAGTAGGCTTCCTGCTTACGGTTTTTGTCCGAATCTATGATACCGGCCAGCATGTTCCGGTTTTTCGGAATCCGGGAGGCTCTCACCGTCCACATTCTCTCGTCTTCATCCTGACCGTTGAATTTCATTTCAAAGGAATCTTTGCCATTACGCAAATGGGCACAAAACGCCCGCAGATGTTCTTCCATTTCGGCAATGTTACTGTCTGTATGTGCGTTCTCCACCATCCGGATCAGATCCTTCAACGATCCCTCAAACTGATTCATTGCCCGTTCATTGACATATTTATACACTGTGATATGATCGCTGTCGATCAGATATTCAAAGTAATAAACATCTTCCAATGTCATAAAATGACGATACTTTAAAATGCTCTGTTCCAGCTGTACCGTTCTATTCTCCAGATCATGCAGATCCGATAGTGTGATCTGATACAAAGGAATTCCGTCCTCTGTCTGTTCACTCTGTTCCATACGCAGATACACATTCCGGGTACTATCTTTGAGATTGCTGAGAACTGTCATTAATTCCAGTGGAGCGAGCAATTCCGCCGCAACAGCCTCTTTCAACAATTCACCATCCTCCGGCAGCACCAGTTCACTCACCGGGCGAAAAGAATTTTCCTCGATAAATTCATAGTAATATTCCGATGCCTTGGCTACTGTCAGATCCTTCCTCACATAGATCTTCCAATTCATAATTCTGTTGGAATACCCTTCTCGTTCTACGATGTTGATTTTCATAGATTATCACTTTCACCTTAGTAAAATATATGGCCACCGATACTGATGCCGGTCAGTCCTTCCACCGGGGTACGGAAATACACGCAATTGCCTACATTCGTCACTCCGGACATTGCCTCATCCGCCGCCTGATAGCAACGGCTCGTGGCCTTGTTCGCAGCCAGAGCCAGTTCCAACCGTCCACTGGCTACCGGTGAGAACTGTTTGTTCTGATAGATCACACCCACCACCGTGTTGGGATAGACCGAACTTCTGACACGATTGATCACAACGCTGGCTACCGCCAGTTGACCGTCATAGGGTTCGCCTCCCGCTTCACAGTAGATCAGATTGGCTAACAGATATCTGTCTCCCTCTTCGAAAGAGATATCGGAAATATCCCGCCAGGTGGCATTTGCCGCTTTCTGGGACATAGCGATCTCTTCGGCAAGCTTTTTCCTGAGGGTTTCCAGATTATCCTCTTTTTTCTTGATCTCCGCTTCGTATGCCAGGGCTCTCTGTTCCGCTTCGGAGATGTCTCCGGCATATTTGGCGATATTGTTGGATGTCTGGCTGATCAGACCGGATACCTTGCTTTTTTCAGCTTCCGCTTCTAATTTCAGATTATCCAGCTCTGCCTTCTCTGTCTGAAGCCTTGCCTCTTCCTCTTCGATCAGCTGGCGGTTTTCCTCGAATTCCTTCAGCTTTTTCTGGTCATAGGCAGCGATCCGTTCAAAAAAGTCCGCAGCATTCAACACCTGGTCAAAGCTCTGCGCGTTCAGAAGAGCATTGATGTAACTGGTCTCGTTCCGTTCGTACATATCCCGGACGCGGATCACCATACATTCATACTGCCACTCTTCCGTTGCCTTCGCTTCCTCCAAACTGTCCTGGGTATCTGCGATCTCCTGCTCCTTATCCGCGATCTGCTGTTCCAGATCCGCCAGATTATTGCTGACCTCCGTCAATTGACCGTTCAGATTATTCAGTTGTCCCTTGAGGGAATTCTGCTCTCCCTTCAGGTTCTCCAGATTATCATTTTCCTGGTTCAGCTGGTTCTGCAGTTCATTTTTCTCCTGCTGTTCCTTCTGAATCTGCTGCCAGGTACTACTGGTAGCTTCTACTTTGATGTCTTCTGAAGAAAAGGCTCCTGCAAGGATCACCGCTGCAAGCAGCACAGCTGTCTTCTGTAGGCGCTTCAACCGTTCATACTCCTTTAATCTGTCGTTCAGACCCCGATATGTATCGTACGTCCTGTCCTGCTGTATGGAACGCACTCCACTCCCGCCGCATCAAACATCCGCCTGGCTGCCCGGTTGGAGGGTGTTCCCCGATATTTGTCGCTGTCATATACTACGGTATGGATCCCTGCCTGAATGATGGCTTTCGCACACTCATTGCAGGGGAAAAGGGACACATACAGTTTTGTGCCCTCTAAAGATCCTCCGCGGTAATTCAAAATTGCATTCAGTTCACTATGTGTCACAAAGGGATATTTTGTCAGATTACTATCCTTGTCATTCTCCCTCTCCCAGGGAAACTCATCATCGGAACAACCCTTGGGGAACCCGTTGTATCCCATGGACAGAATTTTGTTGTCCGGGCTGACAATACAGGCTCCCACCTGGGTATTCGGATCCTTGGACCGCATCCCCGACAGGTGGGCTACCCCCATGAAATATTCATCCCAGCTGATATAGTCACTGCGCTTGGCACTCATTGGTGTCTCCTTTATTTGGTACCGAAAATACGGTCTCCTGCATCTCCCAGTCCGGGAACGATATATCCGTGGTCATTGAGCTTCTGATCCATTGCTCCGATATAGATATCCACATCAGGATGTGCTTCCTGCATTGCCTTCACGCCTTCGGGTGCCGCGATGATACACAACAGACGGATGCTCTTGCAGCCCTTGTCCTTCAGCAGCTGGATGGCTGCGATGGAAGAACCGCCGGTGGCCAGCATGGGATCTACGACGAATACTTCACGCTCTGCACAGTCTGCAGGCAGCTTGCAGTAATATTCTATGGGCTTTAAGGTCTCCGGATCACGGTACAGTCCGATATGTCCTACCTTTGCAGCCGGGATCAGGGACAGCATTCCGTCTACCATACCAAGGCCTGCGCGCAGGATGGGTACCAGTGCCAGTTTTTTACCCTTTAACTGTTTTACGGTAGTCTTGCAGATGGGAGTCTCGATCTCTACTTCTTCCAGCTTCAGATCCTTGGTGGCTTCATAGCCGATCAGCATGGCGATCTCGCTGATGTTCTGTCTGAAATCCTTTGTTCCTGTTTCCTTTCTGCGGATGATTCCGATCTTCTGCTCAATTAAGGGATGGTCCATAACTACTACTTTTGACATATGATTGTCCTCCTGTGTTTTAGTGTTGTTGGTTGTATTTTGCGCCCCAGTTCAGATCTCTTCGATCAGGCTGATTCTGCGGCTGTGTCTCTCTTCTCCGGAAAAGGGTGTGCTCAAAAAGGTCTCAACGATCTCCAGTGCCAGATTCTCTCCTACGATACCTGCTCCCATTGCCAGCATATTGGCATCATTGTGCAGCCTGGTCATTTTTGCAGAGAGCGGCTCCGAACACAAAGCACAACGGATACCTTTTACTTTATTCGCTGAAATACTGATACCAATACCGGTCGTGCAGATCACAATGCCCTTTTCGCAGGTACCGTCTGCCACAGCCTTCGCTGCCGCATGCCCGAATACCGGATAATCACAGCTTGCCTTGCTGTCGCATCCAAAATCCCGAAAAGGAATATTATTCTCCTCTAAATATTTTTTAACTCTTTCTTTCAGATCATATCCACCATGATCACTTGCGATTGCTATCATTTTTATTCTCCTTATATGTAAAATGAAATTTAAAGCTTTACAACCTTATGCCCCGCCGCCTTCAGCAGCCGGTTCATAATAGCCTGTCCGAAACCATCCGTGGAAAATCCCTCAGAATAGATTTTGGTGACACCTTCATCATCGAATTCTCTCAGGATCGTATACAGATGTCTGGCAATGCTGTCTTCATCCCTGCGGCTGCCGACACTTTTTACCACATCTGCCGTATACCCGGAAAGCATTTCTTCCGTTCCGATAATACCGGTCTTCTCTCCTGCTGCATGATCCGCTGCAGCTTCCCGGTTGATATATTCTCTCACCTGTTCCGGCGTACCTTCCACAATAGTGAGTTCACCCTTGGGAGCATAATGTCTGTATTTCATCCCAGGCGCCTTGGGGGCCTGTCCACTGTCTGCCCGCAGGATCGTGACATCTGTGTCCACCGTTCCCAACACCGCACCGAGCTTTTCCCGGGTGATATATCCGGGGCGGAGAATCTGCGGCGGACTCACCGTCAGATCAATGATCGTGGACTCCAGTCCGATTCCCACTTCTCCACCGTCGATAATGGCATCGATCCGGCCCATCATATCTTCCACGACATATTTGGCCACGGTAGGACTCGGTTTCCCAGAAGTATTGGCACTGGGTGCCGCAATATATCCGCCGCTGTACTCGATCAGCTTCTGTGCCGCCGGATGTGATGGCATACGGATGGCTACCGTATCCAGTCCTCCGGTGGTCTCGTAAGGCACTGCATCTGACTTCGGCAGGATCATGGTAAGGGGACCCGGCCAGAAAGCATCGGCGATCCTGCGTGCTTCTTCCGGCACATCCCCTGTTATTTTGTAAATGTCTTCAAACCGGTAAATATGCACGATCAGTGGATTATCCGAGGGTCTGCCTTTCGCTGCATAGATCCGCTTTGAGGATGTCGGGTTCAATGCATCTCCGCCCAGACCGTATACTGTCTCCGTAGGAAATGCCACCAGACCTCCCCGCCGTAAAATCTCTCCGGCAGCTTTCAGTTTAGCATCATCTTCCTCACTGACCGGACCGTCTCCGGGTTGAATCTTGATGATCTCTGTATTCATATTTTTTACCTTCTGTGTTCTAATGCATTTGGAAATAGTATATCATAGATGCGGTAAAATGGAAAGAGACTGTTTCAGGTACCGCAGAATTCCCTTATGGATCAGCCATGCAATACGATCCTGATATTCTTCATCGCAAAGCTTTTCCGCCTCCGCTTGATTTGACAAAAAGCCACACTCCACGATCACGATGGTTCCTTTGGTCTTCTTCAGAAGATAATAACTGTCGTTGGCCTTGACTTTGCGATGATTCTCCGGGTCCAGTCCCCGTACCAGCTGATCCTGAATGCCGGAAGCCAGTGTCTCGCTCCCCATACTTCCGGTATAATAAAACACCTGCGCCCCATGTACGTATTCCTCCGGATAACTGTTCTGGTGAATACTTACCGTCAAAACAGGATCGGTTTTTTCTATGATTTCTATCCTGCGTTTCATATCCTGTACCTTTTTATTGGAAGCATTTGCATCATACAATCCGTCCTCCGTCTCCCGGGTCAGCACCACTTCCACATCTTCCGCTTCCAGATATTTTTTCAGTTTTTGAGCAATCTGAAGGTTGATATCCTTTTCCGGTGCCCCATTGATGCCGATCTTCCCCGGATCGTCTCCTCCGTGTCCGGCATCGACGACCACGCAGAGTCTCCCGGAGTCATCTGCCCCCATTCCCGTCTCCCGCAAAGCATTTACCGCATGCATCGCACCAACATATTCTGCTGCTTCCCTGCCGGTCAGCGCCATCGACAGAATTAAGAGCCCTGCCATGATCAGTTTCAATGCCTTCTGTTCCATTTTTTTCAGCCGCCTTATTGTATTCTATATGATTTTATATGCATTTTCCGCAGGAAATATCTTCCCGATGCAAAATCTTCCAAAATTAAGAAATCCTTTTGTTTTAACCTATTGCATCCTGTTGCCTGTTCAGCGTATAATAAACACATGAAATCGAATAGAAAAACACTTTCCGTAATCTTATTTATATTGGCCGGAATTTGTATCCTGGCAGCAATTATTCTCTTCGTGAGGGGTCACATGGAGGACCGGCACATGGAAGAATCCCTGGATGCTTTAAGACCCACTGAGTCTCCGGCAGAGACCGTTCCTTCTTCGGAACCTGAGACCATTGCAGCTGCTACGACGGAATCCGCCGCGGAAGAAGCGGTTCCCACTCCGGAAGAGGTCACCAGGGTTCCCAATCCTTACGCCGACAGCTTTCTTGCCAACGAAGACATGGGCGCATGGCTGCAGATTCCCGGCACCGGGATCGATTATCCGGTGATGTGGACTCCGAGAGATGAGTCCTATTATCTGTATCGTGCTTTCGACGGCAGCGAGAATAAAAACGGCTGCCTCATATTAGATACGGACAGCTGCCTGGATCCCCTTTCCACGAATCTCATCATTCACGGTCACAACATGAAATCCGGTGCCATGTTTGGCAATCTCACGGATTATGAGGATCCGGATTTTTACGAAAATCACAAAAATATTATCCTGTACACCAAAGAATGTCAGCGCAATTACGAAGTCATTGCTGTCTTTCGTTCCCAGGTCTACCGGAAGACCGATCAGGTATTTAAGTTCTACAAATTTTTCCAGGCGGATACCCAGGAAGAATTTGATGACTTTTATAACAATATCAAGCAGTTATCCCAGTATGATACCGGTGTTACCGCACAGTTCGGAGATCATTTTCTGACACTGTCTACCTGCGTGTATCACGTAGAGCAGGGCCGGTTTGTAGTCGTTGCCAAGGAAACGGAACCCGGCGATCACTACCTTCCCATACAGGAATAACCAACAATCTATCAGGAGGATTTTCTTATGAAAAAACTGAAAAAAATCGTTACACTGCTTACGCTTGCAGCTGTGTGCCTGACTGCTCCCGCATTCGGCAAGATCACAGCCAAAGCAGCAGAACCCAACACCTATGTTCTGAACTTTTCCACCTCCAAAGGTGAATGGCGCTTCAAGCCTGCATCCTCATGGTCCGAAGAAGTTCAGGACCGCGAGCTTTACTATATGATGCAGGAAATCAAAGACGGTGACTACATCGTAGTCCAGAATGATGTTGACTGTAACCCTCTGAACCTGAATGTTCCCGTACGTCTGGGTAACCTGACGATCAAGAACAGTGTCAAGACTCCTGTCATCACTGCAAAAGGTTATGACAATGTTTATGTTCTGGACGGTACTACTGCAGCAATTAACGGTGATGTATCTCATGCCTATGTATACGGTGGTGCTCGCGTTAATTTCAATAACAACGTTGACACTCTGGAAATGTACGGCTACGGCAGTGAATACAACAATCTGCATGCCTATATCACTGTTGTCGGTACGGTAAATCATCTGTCTGCCAAAGACGGTCAGACCATGGAGACTTATTATGACTACTATAATTTTGCAGCCAATAAGCTGTACACCGAGGATGGCGCCTTAAGAACCGATGCACAATATTACAGCAAGGCCGCTCCCGCTGCCGCTACCGAAGCTGCACAGCCTGCTGCAACTGCTCAGCCCGCTGCAACTGCTCAGCCCGCTGCAACCGCTCAGCCCACCGCTTCCTCTTCCGCATACGATGATGTGCCCAAGACCGGTGAAAGCGCTCTTTCTATTTATCTGTTGGGTGCCGCAGTTCTCTGTGTTGTATCCGGATATGCACTTCGTAAGAAAAACGCATAATTACATTATAAGAGTACAAAATGCCTGGCCAAAACGGCCAGGCATTTTATATTGCTTATTATTGCAGGTAGGCGTTGATCAGTTCCCAGGCTGCCTGTGTTCCGTAGCCGAGTCTCCATACTGCCACACCACCGATATTCTTGGTAGTCATCATATTCAGCTTCACAGCGATGGATTCCGCATCCTCCAGCCAGATCTGATAATTTACGCTACCGGAAGTCCATTCCGCATAATTCTGGCAGGTCACTTCATCCCATTCTGCACTCACGCCTGCTTTACTCATGAAGTCTGCTTCATTGCGCATTGTGATATATTCGTCTGTCACATCCGTTCCTTCCGTCTTCCACAGGATCGTATAGAAGGGAAGTGCATTCACTACTTTATTCGCCGGTACTTCCTGAAGCGTTCTATCCAGTCCGTCCGATACATAGCTGATGCTTGCAACACTTCCGGGATCCTTGCTTCCGTGCCAGTGCTCATCATATCCCATGATGATCACATAATCCGCAACTTCTCCCTGAATATCCAGGCGATAGTAGTCATTGAAATTAAAAGGTACATAATTATCGATTGACAGTACCAGTCCCTTATTGCGGCACTCTATGGACAGTTCTCTTAAGAACTCCACATAATGCGGTCCGCAGTCACTGCTCAGCTGTTCGAAATCCACGTTAATCCCGTCAAGTCCCAGTCCCACTGCCGTATCCGTCACATTTTTCACCAGGTTCTGTCTGGCCGTGGTGGATGACAGCATATTCAATGTACTGATAGATATGCCGTTTTCATTCGCATAATTAAAATTATCCAGCACACCCCACACCTGCAGTCCCATCTGATGGGCGGTCGTTACATAACCCGCTGTTGCAAAGCTTCGGAACGCTCCGTTTTCATCCGTCATACTGAACCAGGTAGGTGCGATCACGTTCATTCCTTTCGTGCCGGACACCATAGAGTATAAGGTATCATTACCTGCGACACCTCCTATGGAATGCCAGCCGAGGCAGATCTTGCTGTCTGCGGTAAGGGATGTATACTCCGGTGCCTGATAATCTGTCACCGGTGTTTCCGTCTCCTCCGTGATCTCACCCAGGCGTTTATTTTCCACATATCCGATGACTGCATCCGCTGTCTTTACCTTACTCCAGGTCTCCATCTGTTCCAGTATCTCAAGGGTATCTCCCTTGACTGCCTGTGTCAGGATCGGGCTCTTTACGCCGCCTCTCAGCCGGACTGCGGTATCCTTTTTCAGCTGTGCTACCTGTCTGGTTCCCCATTCGGTATTGACCTGTACATGTCTGTCATAACATTCATAGGAATAATTCGTAAACAGTTTTACATAGTCAGCTGCCACATATACGTTATCTCCGTCCGCGAAGCTGATCACATAACCGGCTTCCTGTGTTCCTTCCGTTGTCGTATATGCAGTCTCTCCGAATGTTGTCCGGATCACTTCTGTCGGAGTAGCATACAACAACAGATTCTCTGTCATATCCGCATAAAATACTTCGTTCATATATTTATGAACAGTTGCCAGGTCGAAATAGCACACACCGTCTTTGATCAGTGCCTGTTCCTCCACCATTTCATTCTGTAAAATAATGGCACTCCTGTCGTTCTCTGACACCTGATAGAATTCATTCCAGTCGGCTTCTTCCTTGCTGTAGGAATATTTATCCAACAGCACTTTGCCCAGTGCGCAGCCACCGATCACAAGGATCAGCAGGATCGCCACGATCACCGGTAATACTTTTTTCTTCATATGTGCTCCCATCCGCAGGGGATTCCCCGCATTGTTCTTGCCTCTTCTTTCGTTCCGTCCGTCTCCCGGCAGAACAGTCTTATTCTATCACAATTCCCGCATATAATACAAGGAACAATACTCATTCAGTCACACACTGCAGGACACAGCCAGAGAGGCAATCCCATTTTGCGGTCCCGCAGCGTATGTTCCTTCCCCTCTGACCGTTCCGGCCATACGGGCGCTGACACCTCCTAAATGACAGTTCCGGGCCATCCACAGCAGTTTTGGACCAAAAGTATTCGTGAAACACTTATCCCTCTGCTGCGTTTTCCGGTACTTTATGAACATAAATGCCTCTGACGGTACTTCTTTAAGGTAGTTCAAATAAAACATTGGAATTATGATTGTGAAAAATTTCGTTGAAATATTATGACCAGACACGTATACGCCTGTAAGACATCTCCATACTATATTTTACAAAACAATAAATGCTCTCCATCGTTTTGTGAATACAAATAAAAATGGGATGAAACGGAACGAATCGTTCCTCGTAAATCAACAAGAAAATAAGAAATCCGTCAGCCTCCTCTCCGTACCGGAGTATCAGAGGCATCTATAGGTGAGATTATATACTGTAATGCCTTGTTTGACAAGCTCTTTTATTAAATTTTTTTAAACTGTGAAAGGCTTCTATTGACTAAAATATAGGGAAAGTATAAGCTATATACCATACCAATGCGAAGGCAGAAAGGAAGTGTTGTCGCATGAAAATAGAAAAAGTAAATGAAAATCAGATTCGCTGCACGCTGACCCGCGAGGATCTCGCCAGCCGCGAATTAAAAATAAGTGAGCTTGCCTACGGTACGGAAAAGGCAAAATCCCTATTCCGTGACATGATGCAGCAGGCCAATTTTGAATTTGGCTTTGAAGCCGAAGACATCCCTCTGATGATCGAGGCCATCCCGCTGAATGCGGACTGCATCGTGCTGATCATTACCAAAGTAGAAGACCCGGATGAACTGGATACCCGCTTTTCCCGTTTTGCTCCTTCCGTTACGGAAGAAAGTGATGAGGACAGTGATGAGAGCACTGCAGACGAGGTTCTGGATCTGTTCCGCCGTATCCAGAGCGAAGACAATACCGCAAGCGCTCCTGAAGCTCCTTCCGCGTCCGCTCCCGAGGAGAGTGACAGTGTACGTTCCCGCCTGTTCCGTATGGAATCTCTGAAACAGGTGATCAATGCGGCAGTAATAGCCGGAAGCCATTATCATGGGCTCAGCACTCTGTATCACGAAGAGGGTACCGACGGGTATTATCTGATCCTGACGCAGGGCGAAGAAGATCGCGAGGTCTTCGACCGTGTCTGCAATGTCATCTCTGAATACGGTATTCCCAAGCGTTCCACACCGGCAAGCCTTACTTTTCTTGAGGAACATTGTTCCACACTGATCGCCGAACATGCTTTACAGCGTCTTTCTAATACTTCAATGTAACAACAGATTGTAACATTCAGGAGAGTTCCCACTTTGTGGGGACTCTCTTATTTTATAGCTGTTTTATTCTTTTCCCTAGCGGCGGGGCTACGGGAAAGGAGGCGGGAAATGCATAACTTGAAAATATAACCTTATTCGCATATAATGATGTTTAATATACGAAGCAACCCGTAGGCATGCAGCTTACGCAATTCCATACACATTCGGGATTACAAAGGAACGAACCGCCGGCTACAGTGGAAAGGATGTACACGATATGATTTCCGATGAAGAATTATACCGACAATATTTGAGCGGCGATGAAACAGGGCTGGAAGAATTGATGAAAAAATACGGCAACCCACTGACCTTATACATCAACGGCTATCTGCATGACATTCACGAGGCGGAGGACCTGATGATAGAAGTATTTTCCTACCTGTTCGCCAAAAGACCCCCTATCCGGGATGGCGGATTCAGGGCTTACCTGTATAAAGCGGCGCGGCATATGGCTTTGCGCCACAAAAGCATCCGGCGACATCACTTCTGTCTTGATGATCTGACCAAAGAGCCGGAAGGCGGGAAACTGGTGGATGAGGTGATCCGGACAAAAGAACGGAATCAGATCCTGCATTTATGTATGGGTGAGCTGCATCCGGATTATAGAGAGGCTCTTTATCTGACCTATTTTGAGGGTATGAGTTACCGGCAGGTCGCTGAAGTTATGGGGAAAAGCGTGAAGCAGATCACTAATATAATGTACCGGGGAAAAGAGCGTCTGCGAGGATTATTGGAACGGGAGGGAATTACAAATGCGGAGTCATGAGGAACGGATCGCAGAAGTCCGACGAAGGATTACAGAGAAACAACGACAAAAAAGACGAAAGCAGCGGCGGATCGTTGCTATTTCCTGCATAGCGGCATGCCTTGTGGTGATCTTCGGGGCTTCCTTTGTCATGTCCGGGATTTCCGGGCAAATGGTGCCTGGGAACTCCTCCGGATATGAAACGGCGGCAACGATCCTCGGCGGAGGTGCTGCACCTGAATATATCATAATAGGGGTGCTCTCATTTCTTCTCGGCGTATGCGTGACGATCCTGTGTTTTCGTGTCCATCTGCTGGACAAAGAAGATCAGGCAGAGCAGAGGGGGGACCGCGCCAATGGAATTGATCATTAATCTTTTGCAATTTTTCGTCACCCTGCTGGGCTTCTGTCTGAGCGGCATTCGTTATCTGAGACATCGGACACTGTCATATTTTCTGCTGATTTGCTTTTATGGCTGTTTCGCACTGGGCTCCCTGTACTGGACATTATATCTGTTGTTGTTTTCTGAAACACCACGGATCTTTTATGTATCGGAATTCGGCTGGGTCTCCAGCGTTATTTTTCTCTATCTCCTACAATATACTCTCTCCTCCCCGGAGGAAAGAAGCTTTTCCTGTCGGAAATCCCTGCTGGCTCCGCTGATCGGAGTTCCGTTGTGCGCATTTTACTGTACCTTTGGTGACATTCTCTCCAACCTGCTCTGGTGCGGCATGATGATCCTTGTCTCCTATCGTTCCATCCACGGTCTTGTCTACGCAGAGACACAGACGGGAAAAGGACGGAACCTGCGGTATTTTCACATCGAAATTCTCTGCTATGTTGCGGTAGAATACGCTCTGTGGACCTCCGGCTGCTTCTGGCCGGGCGACTCTATCTTCAGTCCCTATTGCTGGTGTGATCTTCTGCTGACGTTCTGCCTTTTCGGGGCTGCTGCCTGCCACAGGAAAGGCGGTGCGGACATGACCTATATTGAAAATGTATTTATCTGTATGGCCTCACCCCTGTTGATCGCCGCCCTGTGCATGGGTAGGCGGCAGGCCAAATTCTTTCTGTGCTGTCTTGCAGGAATGGGGGCATGCCTGCTCTCCGCTTACATCAATACCTTCTTTGCCGCTCTTTACGCAGCAGATACGATTGCCGCCACCGCAGAGATCGCACCTGTGGTAGAAGAAGTGATGAAACTCCTGCCGTTGCTCTTTTATCTTCTTGTATTTGAGCCTGAACCGGTGCCGATAAAAAATGCTGCCATCATCGTTGCACTTTCCTTTGCCACCTTTGAGAATGTCTGCTATCTGATTCAAAACGGAGCCGGACATTTTTCCTTTATCTTTTTCCGGGGCATTGGAACGGGTGCCATGCATGTGATCTGTGGTGCCATCGTCGGCGGTGGGCTGGCGTATGTATGGCAGCGCACCTGGCTGAAGATTGCCGGAACCTGCGGTCTGCTCGGGGCAGCCATCACTTTTCATGCGATTTATAATCTTCTGATCGCCTATGGCGGTGCGATACAGTATATCGCATACATTTTGCCTGTGCTGATCCTGACGGTGGGAAAACTGATTGTCCGCCTGCCCCAGAGTCACAACTGAATCCTGTCTTTTGCGGAGCTGCTGTCGGCAGCTCCTGTTTTTTTCAACTTTTTTTCAAAAAATTTGATTTTCAGGTGAGAGTTTTTTCGCTTTTTTGTACCTAATTAGATGAAGGGCATATGTATTTTATGACTTTACTTTCCGAAGGGAGGTTTTCAACGATATGTATGATACGGAAAAGCGGGTCGAACTGGTGAAAAAACGGGTGCATGAAAAATATCGCCGGAAGAAGCGCCGCGGGATCTGCCGACTGTCTGCCCTGTGCACAGCATTGTCTGCGTTCCTTGTGGGAACGGTGTACACTGCAGCCGGTCAGACGCAGATCACCGCCCGGGGAATGTACGGTTCTATCCTGCTGCATGAAGACGCCGGCGGTTATGTGCTGGTGGGGGTAATTTCTTTCTCCACAGCAGTCATGATCACTGTGCTGTGTATCAGACTCCGGGAAAGAGAACACCGCGGACAAGGCACGGGAAAAGGAAACGCATCACAACAACGGGAGGGAAAAAATAAATGAAAAAACAAAGAAGACGGATCTATGCGGCGCTGCTTTGCAGTTCCATGGTACTTTCTCTGGTCTCCACGCCGGTATCGGCAGCAGAAACCGGACAGCTGACGAATCCCCCGACATCCGCAGAGGGTCCGGGTTCCCCTGAAAGCGCATCGGGAAATGAAGCTGCAGCTGCCCTGAACGGGCTGTACACAGCACTGCCGATTGCAAACGGTGTGAAAGAGGTGGCGACAGCCGAAGAACTGGCGGCTGCACTGGCAGATAGCAGTATTTCCGGGATCACACTGAAGGGTGATGTTGAAATCAGCAGTACTCTGACAGTTAACCGCACTGTGACGCTGGATTTGAACGGTAATGTACTGAAAATGACCGGCGGCTTCAGCGTAATCAAGGTAGAGTCGGGCGGCGATCTGACAATTGCGGACAGCACTCCCAACAAAGTACATAAATTTAACCCGAACTATACAGATATGTGGGGATGTGGCCTATGGAAACTGGACAAAGACACCGGCACGGAAATCGTCTCTGGTGGGGTTATTACGGGCGGTGGCGGTGATTTTGCCCACAGTGATGGCGGCGGTGTGCTTGTTAATGTCGGCGGTAAACTGACCATGACCGGTGGCAGCATCGTCGGATGCTCGGCAGGTGGTCTCGGCGGCGGTGTACACCTTGCTTATGACTCTTCCATCGGCAAGAGCAGCACATTCACCATGACGGGCGGAAGTATTATCGGCTGCGCGGCAAAAAACGGCGGCGGTGTGTCTGTCTCCCCGGGGTGCACATTCACCATGGGTTCCGGCTCTGAGATCCGCAACTGCAACGCACAATCCGGGGGTGGTGGTGTGGACATCAGCGCCCTGTGGAATTCAAATATCATCGGCTACTTTATCATGAACGGCGGAACAATCCGTACATGCACAGGATTATACGGCGGCGGTGTGTACAACTCTGGATCCTTTATTATGTCAAGCGGTACGATTAAAGACAGCATCAGCACCGCCCCCCAGTATGCTTCAAGCGGCGGGGTGTGGAATGATAATCAGTTCACCATGACAGGGGGCACGATCGGTGATCCTGGTAATCCGAATGATGCAAGCTCTGTATACAATACTTCCACTCAGAGAGTTACTCTTACTATAAGCGACAATGCAAAAATCTACACAGATGTGACAAACGTTGGCATCCTGAATGCTGACGGCGGCAAAATAGCCGGCACAATGACGAACGATACCAACGAGTACGGCAGCGGCACGATCACCGGCAGTGCGGGTGCCGCCGGTAGCACTGAGTTCCATGGCAAAGTGACCAACAACGGTACCATCCGGAAGGGCACATTCACAAAGGAGGTCATAAATGAGAGCAGCGGTGCCATTAACGGCGGCACATTTACCGGTACGATCACGAACAATGATGGTACGGTTTCAGGCGGTGATTTCAGCAAAGCCACCCTGAACGGTATGCTCGTGATCACTTTTGACCCGGACAATGGAGACCAGAGCATCACCCAGAAAGTAAATTGGAGCAAGGACGGAGCGACACTCACCGCACCGGATCCCGTTCCCACCAAAGAGGGGCATGGTATTGAAGGCTGGTATTATGATAACAACGGTACGGAAACAAAATGGAACTTTGACACGGATACAGTCAAATGCACTATGACCCTCAAGGCAAAATGGGAACTCTCCACCTATTCCGTAACGCTGCAGACGGACGGCGGTACGATTGCCAGCGGAAAAGAAGTAACCGGCTACACTTACGGCACTGGGGCAGTTCTTCCTACCGCCAATGATATGACCCGCGAGGGATACCGCTTTGACGGCTGGTACGCAGACAGCAGTTTTTCCGGCTCTCCCATTACAGAGATCTCTGCTACCGAAACGGGAAATAAAACATTCTATGCAAAATGGACGAAGAACACGACTCCCATCATTCCCGGCAACGACACCAACAATATCGTAGAGCAATATAAGACTGACGACAACGGCTCCGGAGAACAGACTGACCTTGATATCCCCGCTCCTGTCGTGAAAAACACCACCTCTTATTTGACCTATACCGTACAGGCGGGGGACACTCTCTGGGCAATCGCCAGAAAATACAACTGCTCCATAACCGAGATCGTGGCAGCCAACAGTGATCGGATCAAGAACCCGAACCGGATCCACGCCGGCTGGCAGCTTAAAATCCCCAAAAGCGGAGCACCCGTCTCAGGCAGCACTCCCGATGCTGTTCTGCCTGAGAATAAGAAAAGTGGGAGATACATCGTCAGACAGGGCGACACCCTCTGGAAAATCGCCAGAGAGTACGGCTGCTCCGTGTCCGAGATCATCTCCCTGAACCGGGAACTGATCCGCGACCCTGCTCTGATTTATTCAGGCTGGGAACTGAAAGTACCACAGAATTAGCCTCCCCTGAAAGAATCTACCGGGCCAGTCATACTTCATAATGTCGGATCAGATAATATATCTAAGGGAAAAAGGTAAAAAAAGACGGCCAGAGGCCGATGATCTGAGTTCCTTGAATTCTTTAGATTTCTCAAATCCGCGCAATCGGCGGACACATTTCGATTGCGCGGAAATCTGAGCTATGAAATTCCATAAATACTTTGTTTCACCTGTGTGCCCCGGTCAGGTGATGTTTCCAAAACAGACATACAACGCTTACAGCTCCTCGATCACTTTCATAAGCTCATCTACATCAATGCCATGTACCATAGCTGCCTCTTCCAGGGTCTCTCCCTGTGAAGCAGGGCATCCCAGGCAATGCATTCCTGCATCGAGGAGTACGGGAGCTACTTCAGGATTGGCACGTAAGATCTCGCCAATGGTCATGTCTTTTGTTACTCCGGTCATATCGGTCTCCTTTCTGCCGTATAAGGCTTTTTTAGTATAATACTTTCCCCAAAAGATTACAAGAATATTCTTGTACATCAGCATTTGTTCCTCCCCCGGGATCAGCTATACCGCACACCGCATTCATAAAAGCATTTGCTTCGCGAATGGCGCCGCTTCGCGGCTCACATTTATTTCATGTTGGTGCGCTTTGTCCATGAAAAAGAGGTTTTCGTGCTTTGTGCGCAAGCGCCCTCACCAGGGGATAGTCTTTTTATGTCAGAGCTGATGTACAAAAGCGCGTACATTACCTAAAACTGTTGACACTTACCCTTGTCAGGTAGTACACTTTTATCGTAAAGAAACAGCTTGGGACGCCAGCGCAACTGGTACTCTCAGTTGATAATATTAATTGTTTTTACTAGAAGGAGGTAAATTTTCATGGCAGAAGCATGGAGAGGCTTTAAAAGAGATGGCCACTGGGATGTAGACGTCAATGTACGTAACTTCATCCAGACCAACTACACTCCGTATGATGGAGATGAGAGCTTCCTGGAGGGACCTACCGAAGCAACTGATAAGCTTTGGGGCAGACTTCAGGAGTTACAGAAGGAAGAGCGTGAGCATAACGGCGTTCTGGAATGCGAAACAGAGATCGTATCCAGTCTGACCGCTTATGGCCCTGGCTATATTGATGAATCTATGAAGGATCTGGAGCAGATCGTTGGTCTGCAGACAGACAAGCCTTTAAAGAGAGCATTCATGCCTTATGGTGGTATTAAGATGGCTCAGCAGGCAGCAAGCACCTATGGCTACGAAGTAAATGAAAAATATGACAAGATCTTCAATGAGTATCACAAGACTCACAACCAGGCAGTATTTGATGCTTATACCGATGAAATGAAGGTTGCTCGTCATACCCATATCGTTACCGGTCTTCCCGACACCTATGGTCGTGGACGTATCGTAGGCGACTACAGAAGAGTTGCTCTGTATGGTATCGATTTCCTGATCGAGCAGAAGAAGAAGGATAAGAAGAACTGCGGTACCGGCGTTATGACCGAGGAAATCATTCGTCTGAGAGAAGAGATCGCTGATCAGATCAAGGCTCTGCAGGGAATGAAGGAAATGGCTAAGATCTACGGCTACGATATTTCCGGTCCCGCTACCACCGCTAAGGAAGCTATCCAGTGGTTATACTTCGGTTACCTGGCAGCTATCAAGACCCAGAACGGTGCAGCTATGTCCGTTGGACGTATCTCTACTTTCCTGGACATCTATATTGAGAGAGACTTAAAGGAAGGCACCCTGACCGAGAAAGAAGCTCAGGAGCTGATCGACCATATGACCATGAAGTTCCGTATGGTTAAGTTCGCTCGTATTCCTTCTTACAACCAGCTGTTCTCCGGTGACCCCGTATGGGCTACTCTGGAAGTTGGTGGTATCGGCATGGACGGCCGTCATATGGTTACCAAGAACGACTATCGTTTCCTGCATACTCTGGAGAACATGGGACCCAGCCCCGAGCCGAACCTGACTGTTCTGTACTCCAGCGCTCTGCCTGATAACTTTAAGAAGTACGCAGCTAAGATTTCTGTGAATACTTCTTCCATCCAGTACGAGAACGATGACGTTATGAAGCCTATCTGGGGTGATGACTACAGCATCTGCTGCTGCGTATCCGCTACTCAGACCGGTAAGGAGATCCAGTTCTTCGGTGCTCGTGCTAACCTGGCTAAGTGCTTACTGTACGCTATCAACGGTGGTAAGGATGAGAAGCATCTGGACAAGGACGGCAAACATATGCAGTGTGGTCCTGAAATCGCTCCTATCACTTCCGAGTACCTTGATTTCGACGAAGTTATGCATAAATATGACATCATGCTTGACTGGTGTGCATCTCTGTATGTTAACATCCTGAACCTGATCCACTACATGCATGATAAGTACTACTACGAAGCAGCTGAGATGGCTCTGATCGATACCGATGTAAGAAGAACCTTCGCAACCGGTATTGCAGGTCTGTCCCATGTAGCTGACTCCCTGTCCGCTATCAAGTATGCTAAGGTTAAGGTTATCCGTGATGACCAGGGTTGTGCTGTAGACTTCAAGATCGAAGGCGACTTCCCTAAGTACGGTAACGATGATCCCAGAGCTGATGAATTCGCTGTATGGCTGCTGAAGACCTTCATGGAGAAGATCAAGAAGAACCACACCTACAGAAATTCTGAGCCTACCACTTCCGTACTGACCATTACCTCTAACGTTGTATATGGTAAGGCTACCGGTGCTCTGCCCGATGGTAGAGCAGCTTACACACCGTTCGCTCCCGGTGCATCACCTTCCTACGGTGCTGAGAAGAGTGGTCTGCTGGCTTCTCTGAACTCTGTAGCTAAGCTGCCTTATGAGTATGCTCTGGATGGTATCTCCAATACCCAGACTATGGCTCCTTCCGCTCTTGGTCACAACCTTGACGAGCAGAAAGAAACTCTGGTACGTGTAATGGATGGTTACTTCGATCGTGGTGCTCATCACCTCAACGTTAACGTATTCGGTACCGAGAAGCTGTTAGATGCACAGGCTCATCCTGAGAAGCCTGAGTACGCTAACTTCACCATCCGTGTATCCGGTTATGCTGTTAAGTTCATCAGCCTGACCAAGGAGCAGCAGGATGATGTTATCGCAAGAACCTGCCATAAGAGTCTGTAATTCTTATAGGTTTTGAGATAATTGATGTATATGGGGCCGGGCAGTAATGTCCGGTCCCTTTTTGGATATACTATTCGTAACACTCACCCCTCAGCTGCCTGCATGGCAGAGAATGGAGATTATTACAATGATCAAAGGCAGAATTCATTCATTAGAATCCTTCGGCGCAGTAGACGGACCCGGAATCCGCTATCTTATCTTCCTCAAGGGCTGCAATATGCGTTGTCAATATTGCCACAATGTAGATACCTGGAATCCCGACACTGACAATCTGATGACAGCAGACGAGCTTCTGGATAAGGCAGAGCGTTTCCGCAGCTACTGGGGCAAAGAAGGCGGCATCACCGTCAGTGGCGGCGAAGCTTTATTACAGATTGATTTTCTCATCGATCTCTTCCGTAAGGCTCACGAGAGAGGCATCAACACCGACCTTGATACTTCCGGACAGCCTTTTACCAGAGAAGAGCCCTTCTTCTCCAAATTCAACGAATTACTGAAATATACCGATCTTGTCATGTTGGACATCAAGCATATTGATGATGAGGAGCACAAAAAACTCACCGGCCATACCAACAAAAACATTCTGGACTGCGCAAGATACCTCTCCGAACAGGGTATCCCCATGTGGATCCGTCATGTGCTGGTACCCGGAATCACTGACAATGACGAATATCTGAAGAAAACAAGAGAATTCATTGACACTCTGGATACCGTTATGAAGGTAGAAGTTCTTCCCTATCACACATTAGGGGCATACAAATGGAAAGAGCTGGGAATCCCCTATAAGCTGGAAGGTGTGGAGCCCCCCACCGAGGAGAGAATTCAGAATGCGAAGAAGATCCTGGAGTTCAATAAATATAAATAAACAACTGTAACTAATGATAAAAAATACTAAATAAGACTTGTATTCAAGCCATATTTATATTACAATACTAATAGTTATATTGATAAATTTGTATCAAACAATATGATTTGATACACGCAAAATAGGAGGAAAAGATTATGGCATTTGTTATTGGTGATGCTTGTGTAGCATGTGGAGCTTGTGAAGCACAGTGCCCCGTTGGCGCTATCAGCATGGGCGACGGAAAGTTCGAAATTGATGCAGATAAGTGCATCAGCTGCGGTTCCTGCGCAGGTCAGTGCCCCGTTGGTGCTATCGCAGAGGATTAATTTCCGACTTAAAATGCAACCTTGGAAAGGCATTTCAGAAAATGAAATGCCTTTTCTTTTTTTCTGCTTTATGTTTTTCATTCTCTTTTGGATTCACGGGTGTATCTTTTGGTTGTTTTTGCAACCGTCCTTTGGTCTTTTTCCGTAACAGCTCGTCCATCTTCTGATAATATTCTTCGCTGCGCTGTTCCAGCCTGCGATCCCGCTCTTCCTCACGCTCTTCTCTGCTACGGAACTGATAATCCAGTTCTTTCACCATGCTCTCCTTTAATTCCCGACATAGCTCCTGATTATTTTCTTTTACGGCTTCACGGATCATCTGCTGCAGAATCCACTGTAGTCTTTTAACCTTCTCCTCCCGGTTTTCGCCTGTCAGCGAGGTCTCCTGCACCGGTGATGGTACTGTTTTCTTCACTGTCTCATCTACAATTTCAATTGCCATACGCGGTGCGGCAGCTGCTTCTTTTTCTGTCGTTTCCTCCGGCAGCACATCCAGTTTCCCGTCCTTTAATATCATTTTAATTGCTTTCAACTGTAATCCCCTTTCTTTCATGC
>ERZ772882.1361-NODE-1361-length-26484-cov-4.684324_pt1 | contig 26484 bp, 22 predicted proteins | sample MGYA00580576_ERZ772882 | MGnify/ENA primary metagenome ERZ772882 (study PRJEB29015, sample SAMEA2737658) | human gut metagenome | biome: human gut; feature: human-associated habitat; material: faeces | place: China | collected 2012 ... | reverse complement strand
CGGCAGCCGTTCTTAGCCATGTACTCGTAGACGTACTTGTCGCCCACGGCGGTCTTTGCGTAGCCGATGCCCTGCTCGTCAAAGGCCTTGTACAGGCCAAAGTTGGACATGACCGTGGTGACCACGGTGTTGTTCATCAGCTCGCCGTGCTCCTTCATGTAGCAGCCGTAGATGTACAGGATGTGGTCGCCGGTAATGACGTTGCCCTTCTCATCCACGCACAGGCAGCGGTCGGCATCACCATCAAAGGCAAAGCCAACATCCAGACCGTTCTCCACCACGAACTTCTGCAGGCCCTCAATATGAGTAGAGCCAGCGTTGTTGTTGATGTTCAGGCCGGTTGGCTTGTTGTTAATGACGTAGGTATCTGCGCCCAGAGCATCAAAAACAGACTTAGCGATATTCCAGCTTGCACCGTTGGCGCAGTCCAGACCAACCTTCACGCCCTTGAAGGAGTAGATGCCCAGGCTGATCAGGTAGCCCATGTAGCGGTTGCGGCCTGCCACATAGTCCACGGTGCAGCCGATATGCTCACGATGTGCAAAAGGCAGTTCCGGCCAATCCTTATCAAACACATGAAGCTTGCCGTCAATGTAGTCCTCCACCAGCAGCAGGGTCTCCTCGGGCATTTTCTCGCCATAGCAGTCGATCAGCTTGATGCCGTTATCATAGAACGGATTGTGGCTGGCAGAGATCATAATGCCGCAGTCGAAGTCATCCACGCGGGCAATGTAGGCCACAGACGGGGTAGTGGTGACGTGTAGCAGGTAGGCGTCTGCGCCGGAAGCAGTCAGACCAGCCACCAGACTGTACTCGAACATATAGGAGCTGCGGCGGGTGTCCTTGCCGATTACAATGCGTGCAGGCTCGTTGTTGCCGTTACGCTCACGCAGAGCGTTATAATACCAGCCCAGAAAACGGCCAACCTTGTAGGCATGGTCAGCGGTCAGATCAATGCCCGCTTCCCCACGAAAGCCATCGGTTCCAAAATACTTTCCCATTCTTGATTACCTCGTTCCCAAAAGTGAACTCTTTATAGTGTATATGCTTTTCCCTGTTGCCTGATGCTCCCTGCAAAGAGAAGCAATATCATCTGCATGGTACATCGGCTCCGGGACGCTGTAAGTTCAGTATAGCACAATTCTCAGAGCAAATCATCCTTTCTTTGGATTTTCTCCCTGCAAGCAGATAAAAAACACCCTTTCTCTCACGGAATCCCGCAAAAGAAAGGGTGTTGAACTTAATATACTGTTGTCGCGCCGATTACAGCATGTTCGTACCAGAAAGGCTGTTATCAACCGTCATTCGGCGCAGCGTCTCAAGCGCTTTTTAACGTTAGAACGTCATTAGCAGTTCTCAGCGAAGTACTTAATGGTACGAACCATCTGAGAGGTGTAGGAGTTCTCGTTGTCGTACCAAGACACGACCTGAACCTGATAGGTGTCGTCGTAGCTACGCTAAATTTTCACGATTTTTTTGTGATCGTTCATAATTTCGAAACAACAGTTACAGTACTACAGCATACCGTTGTCGTACCAAAACCGGCTTGTTCGTACCAAAATTATACCACGTTTCAGCGTTATTTTCAAGTTTTTTCGCAATTTTGTGTTTTTGGATGTTTTTTGCATCTTTGTGCGTTTTATGCGTATACATTTTTCATGTGATACCGCGTGCACTCCTCGGAGCGTCCGGGACCCGGGGCGTTCGCCCTGCCCAGATGCGCTCCTCTGCTGCCTCTTTTGCTGAAATTTCACCGGAAATGATTTTGAGAGATGGAGGGAAAAACGGGTATATTTTATTCGATATGGAACGAATTATACGATTCCTTCATTCACTCTGTCTCTGTTTCCAACGAGGCCGGGCTCAGCGATATCTTTATTTTCCCTGGCATCATTCGCCCCCACAGCACTCGGGCCATCATAGAATATACCTTCTTATAGTCAGGCCTTGATGTGTTCGGAAAACGCACAAATATCTCGCTATCCTCTGTCAGTTTCTCGACGTTATTCTGAAGTTTTTCTACCAAAACAGCAATTCCACTGTATGTTGCAAACAATTCGCCGCTTTGTCCCGTTGGTATTTCGCCAATATCGATGAAGTAATATCGAAACTTGCCCTCAGGGTATTTCAGTTGAACTTCTCCTCTCATGTAGTATAAATCTGGTATCACAATTTCGCTCATCTGGTTTACATCAAAAACCTCATTCGGGAATATCATTTCAAAGCGGTTCAGTCCATTGGCATAGGTGCTTTTCAACACGATTTCCGGATAGTTCTCCATCACGTCCTGCAATGCCATTGCACCGCCATGGCATTCTTCACGCTGCTTCATCTCCTGAGGATCAAATTCCGTTCCATCGTCGAAAACAGCAATGGAGTTTTTTGTGATTTGTACGAAGCACTTCTGCGCTTTTCCGTGCTCCTTCGCATTAAATACGATTTCATAAATCAGGACCTTGATGGTATACCAACACGTTTTGTCCAGTTCTACTCCGATGTCGTCAAACAACGGCGGTAATTTTTGTAAGCTTGAATGAAATACTCATTGCAGTCCATTGAACCTCATCTCTTCGTATTTGCCCTTCTCTGGGCTTTTGTGTAACATCATTTTTGCTTAAATCCACAATTTCTTCCATAATTTACGTCGTTTTTTGTTTCTTTGCTAATACAAAAGGGTATAGCAAAGCTAAGGCTGCCAATATAATTTGCAAAAGTAATTGCAGCCTCTATGTTAAAAGAAAAAGGACAAAAGTCCATATAAGATCAATCATCCAGTAAATCTGGCGTCAGCAGCACATTGTCTGACTCAATTTCTTTCATATTAAGAAGGTTCATCAGAACACGCATATCTTCATCTTCAGATGCCACCTGCCACGGAGAACGTCCTCCCAAACTTTCTCTTCTGATACTGTTAATATGGTTCATCAATAGAACCACCTTTTCCTCTGTGAGAAATGCCATACTCTTTCCTTTGGGAATAATATATCGAATAAACTCATGGTTCTTTTCAACTTTCGGCTTCTGCCATGAAGCCATTGGGTCACAGTAGAAAATTTTTGTCCTATCTTCGAGTTCCTTTGTAGTTTCTAAACGATCAGCATACTTAAACTCGCTACCATTGTCAGTCAATACAACAGGAAATAGCCTCATAAACCGCTCTAATCCAAGCCCATCCTCAAGGAAATCGAACACCGCCGTAACTGATTCTGCCTTGCAATCTGAGAGAAGAAAAATCAGCATCACACTATTCTTCCGAAAAATCATTGTAAGGAGACATTGCGATTTCTCACGTTTTCCTTTAACTGTATCCATCTCAACGACTTGATTTTCATCCGTATTCTCTATATAACTCTTAAACGCCTCATATGTGCGCCCCTGCCGACATATTTGCCTGTCCAACCTGTCGTTGTTGTGTTTCTTTTTACGCTTTCTATAAACTACTTTCCTTCGAAGATCAATATTTTTTATGGTCAATTCACCGGCATCAATATAATTATATATTGTCCTCAAACCTACCGGCAACTCATTTTGATGTTCAGAAACAATATGGCTTAAAGGCTGGCCTTTCTTCACTAGTCCCGAAACCAAGTTATCTACCTGTTCCAGCTCAGTTTCATTTAATCTAATTCCTTTTCTGGTATCGCTCCGTCTTTTCGCCGCTTTCTCATCGGCCGACTTAGCCGTATAAACGTACATTTCCGAATTACAAAACGGTCGGCTCTTACAATTATTACACACATACGGTGATGAATTAATCATTAAACAGTATGTCTTACTGTACGTCTTACAGTATTCATGGCAATTCTTTATTTTACATGCTACACATTTTCGTTTGCATTCTGGCTTATCGCAAAGATTCCTTTTTTCACAAATATTAGCTCTTCTACAATCATTTCCAAAATAAGTACGATGCGAAACCAAGGTCCTGTTGCTTTTAATTTCTCGAGCTATGGTTGTTGGGTGGCGATCCAGTTTTAATCCAATTTCTTCGAGCGTCATCCCTTGATATAAACTGATTTCAATGACAGAACGCTCTTGTAATGTAAGCTTACTCTTTCTTTTCAACTGTCTTACCCCCTTTTACCATTTGAGGGCTCTGCCCTCAAACTCCCGCGGTTTTACGCATTCATTTTCCAGGAGGACATTTTCTGTTTATATGCAAAAAAGGACGGCTTTCAAAAAAGTCGTCCTCCTGCAAAAGCCAGCAGGCCGCTCAAGTTGCACCGCTGCATTGCTCTATCCTGCCTACTGGTAAAAGCACTTTCAGTATATCTAAAAGTGTATTTCTTGTCAATTGTCCATATCTTGTGCAAATTTAATCGCTTTTCTAGGGGGGGTAGGATTTTCTCTGTCTTTGGTTGCAATTACTTTTTCATTTTAGGGGATTTTAGGTATGATGAATTTTTGATAAATCCATTTTTATTTCCGTCACAAACTATATATTACACTCAAAAATATGCCGCACGAACTTCATGCGGTCAGTCCACACGGCATATTACTTTATTTCAGCTTTTCGAGAATCTCATCTGCCGTCATACCGGATACCAGCAGTTTCTTCAGTACAACCTCAGCCTCAACCTTCTTGGCCGCTTCGGCGGCCTTCGCCTCAGCAGTAGCCTTCTTGGCTTCCAGCTTTGCGATTTTCTTTTCGGTCTGCTTGATCTCCGCCTTCTGCGGCTTTAGACCTTCACGCAAGGACTTGATGTCGGTCTTTAGCTCTTCAATCTGGACGACAGTCTTGGAAAGACCTTCTTCGAGCATCGCCTTGTCTTTCTGCAACTTTGCGATCTGAGCATCATAGTCGGCAGATGCGGTAACACAGTTCTTGCTGCCTTTGGTTCTGGGCATAGGATGATACCTCCCAAAATTTATTTTTGTAAATAAACAATAGCATGCTGTACAGAAGATTTCAATTAATTTTTATGAATCGTCTGCTTCCAGATCATGCGTCAGTTTTGCCAAGATACGCTTACCCCAGTCTTTTTCATCGAGGTAGTTAAAGTAAACAAGATTTTTCGCTTCCGCCGCATCGACAAAAAGTGTCGGAAATTGTTCAACAAGGCTTTCAAAGTAAGCGTCATTGTATATATAGTTTGTACGCAAGATATCCCGAATGTAATCACTATGCTGCTCATAAAGTTCTTGCAGCTTGAACTCTTTCCACGAATTTTCAATCTGTGCTTTCAAATCATCATCGATATCCCTTGTGTACCTCAACTGAACTGCATAGTCCTCCGTCATCCCAAGCCATGCAGAAACGCGATCTGTAGGTTTATCCTTGCTTGTGACGTCAAAAACAGCCTGATGTCCATAACCATTTTCATATGGATAAATCATCGTCAGTTTTCCATTCACATACACTGACTTATCATGTTTTGCAAGATTGCACACTGAACAGCACGGAATTAAATTGTACATTGAAATTGAAAGATATGGGTAATCAGCTCTTGGAAAGAAATGATCATACTGAGGTCTGATACCGCCATTCTCGACCGTGAAAATATAACTTCGATTACAATAAGGGCAAACCGTTACACCCGTTTTCTTTGCCCAATCTTTCATAATTTTATTTGTAATCAAATTGTTATACAGCCCGTCAAAAGTATCTTTTATGTCCGGGCTTTTCACTATACCGATTTGATTCACCGCATCTTTCAACTTTGTGATATTTCCCAAAAGCAATTCTTCAATTTTTGTATCATCCAAATTTCCATCAACAGACAAATATCCAGCAATCCGATCAACTTCACGGCAATACCGTTTTTCTTCATTTGTCACTCCCGTACCGGCTACTTTTTCGCGTTTCTCAATCAATTGTTTCAAACAGTTTGTTAGTTTCTTCAATCGATACTTTTTATATTCTACTGCCAAACCTTGAGGAATTGAATTCAATCGTATCATCTTTACATCTTCCTTAGCAACTCAATCTGCTCTTCGATTTGTGCCTTTTGTCGTTCCAGGAAGTGAATCATCTTATCTTTTGCTTCATAAGACACATTTTTATTGATGGTTTTTCCTTGGGGGTCTATTAGAGCCTGCATTTTCTTTTGAAGAATGGGTTCTCCAATCAAACCAACTAGCTTTTCTGCTTCTTCCCGGCCAATTCTACCCATTTCGATTTCTTGAATCCACTGGTTTATTTTATTTTTCGCGAACTCTCCCATTGCAAAACCATCACTGAGAAAAAAGGCATCACGGTATAGCGTGTAAATATTGGCTCCAAACGTCTGAGTATTGTGTTTTATCTGTTGAACTTGGTCATTGGAGTCCTTTTTCAAAAAGATCGAGTTATCCATTGGAACATCCGAAAGCACAATAGGCGAATGACTTGTTATAATGATCTGAAAGAAGCTGTTTGGAAATTGCTCTTTTATAGTTTTCAATAATTCATTTATAATTTGGCGCTGCCACTCTGGATGGAGATACAAATCGATTTCATCTATTAAAAGCAAAATGCTTTGGTTCCACCGAAAGTCTTTATCAGTGTAGAATTTATATATGACAGATGAAAAATAAATTCTGGACATCAGATTTAAAAGAGCACGCTCTCCTGACGACATTTCAAAATTTATAATATCAATGTACTTAAGGAGGAACGAATATCCTTCTTCTATGTGTTCTATGACTTCTTTAAATTTATTCAACTCGGCTGTCAAATAATGCTTTCCAGTGTTTTTCTTAAAAAGACTTTCAAACGATTTAATTTCTCTTACCGCATTGCGATAGTATTCTAATTCCTCATTCTGCTCAGAATAATATTCATTTTGCAGAAAGTCCTGACATTGACTTAGTACCCTATCGGCATTCTCAAAATTTTGTGCATTAAACCTCTCAAATGAAGCTAACATCTCGATGACCAGGTTATAGACTATTCCTCCCCAGTATCCTTCATTCCTCAATTTCTTTGCCCTGTTTATCGAGTTTGCCTTTGCTTCTGAAAAGCGGAACTCTATTTGATCTCTGATGTCATCCTCGAATTGGTCAATTGTTCTAACTGTGAAGTCAATTTTTTCAATTCTTTTTCCGTAAAATTTCTGTTTCACATCATTCAGGAAGCAATAATACAAAAGGTCCAAAAACATTTGAAAGCTTCTGTTTGTTTCCTTGTTTAAAAAAATTCGTTGAATCTCACAGAACGGCGTTTCCCTCCGTTTTTCATAAAATCTTTTTTCTCTTATTCCATAAATTCTACAATAAAAGTCATGATACAGCCCCACCAATGTAGAATCCATCAATGTTATATAGTCTATTCTCCCACGTTCTATATTATCTTTTCCCGTTCCATATGCACTGTTCGACAGACAAATATGTGACACCCTGCTAGTATATGCCCTATCTGTCATCTGGTAGCCAGCTTCACTTAAATCAACAACTTCAATTTCCTTCATGGATGCCAATGCATTTACAATTTTTAAACGTACTTCGGCATCTCGTTTCTCTTCATATACCGCAAGGAAAGACTTCTCTGTATATATGGATTTTCCGTTTTTTATAATATCATATTCCGATTTATCTTCTTTTGTTTTTTGCAGTTCTGTTATATACTTTATGAGTGTTGTTTTTCCAACGCCATTTTCGCCAATAATAGCAGTCAGATTTTGAACATTTCCCTCATCAAAAATATTCGTCTTTTCCGTTTTCCTTATTATCAGCCTCGCACTCTTATAGTCAAATTCCAGTTTATAACATGGTGAAAAATTAAAATTCATCTTTTGGAAGCAGCCGTTTTCATCCCATTCTATCCAAAGAAATATTAGTTCTGTTTTCATTGATTCTCCTCATAATTACTTTAGTGATCTATTGCCTCATATAAACAAAGAGCCGCATAGATCGCTCCATGCAGCTCTTTCGATTTTAAAGGTTCATTTTTCTTAATTTGAAATCAGTAGAAGTGGTGGCACGGTTCTTGCTGCCTTTGGTTCTGGGCATAGAATAATACCTCCCGAAAGATTATGTAAGATTTGATGTTAGTATAGCACTGTAAATAACGGATGGCAAGTCAAGTCATCTTCTTGATCAGTTCTTTACAATCATCCAATGCATCAATGATTTTTGGATATGCTTCAGAAGCGAAATCCAAATACTTCTGACCTATAATCTCACCATGTACGCCTCTGTTAGCTATTCTCAGCATCTGAATTATCAAGTCTGTACTGGTAGGATCAAGAACCCCCTGCTGATTTAAATAATAGGTGGCTTGCATAAGCGAAGTTCGAGTCTTGCCAGTATACCCGATTAGTTCCTGTGCTTCTCTTATCCTTATTTCTATCTCGTATCGCATTTTAAACAATTCGAGATTAGATGCCGGAACGTTAATTTCATCTCGTTGTTCAGCTTGTTTATCCTTATTTTGCTCATTAAGCAAATGGGATTTCCTTGATCAGATTATCAATTCGCTCCTCAGAGGGTAGCAGACCACTGTTAATTGTAAACTGTGGCGCCACACTGTTCGAGACTTGGATTTGAGATACAAGTTGCTGGAGATCGTTGAGGCTCGCTTTTACTTCCTCATTGCTTTTTTCTACGGCTTTTTTGACCTCTTTTTTAACCTTTACACCCAGAAATTCCAGCTCCGAAAAAAGTGGGAGAGCCAAAAGAATAACCCAGATGATAAACACCGTACTAAGCATACTTGCATCATCCAGTTTTTTAATTGCAAATCTATTGATTACCAAATAAATCGTGCTTATCGCTAGGAGAAAAATATACCAGAGTTTTTCCTTTAAAAAGGAAAGTATCTTTTGCCACAACTTTATTTCTTCGTCCTTTTTCTCCTTGGTCTTTTGTCCATCCATACTGAATTTCCTCCGGCTCAGCCACGCCCATGCTGTCAGCACACCAATCCATCCGCCCATCGTATTACCGAACACATCATCAAACTCTGCGATGCCAAGTCCCGTAATATACTGGGTCGTTTCGATTGCCACAGACATCACGAAGGGGATCAGTAACACCCACTTCTTTTGATACCACCTATACAGTCCCGTTCCAAGTGGAATGAACAGCCAGATGTTATTGATAACCCCCACCCTCACAGATTGCTCTTTCAGGAACTTCCCAGCGTAGGAAAATAGAACAAAGTTCGTTCTTGCATCCCCTGACTCCCGAAACATCAGTGTTTCATAAAGAATGAAAGCCACATAAACCATCGTCATTACTACGCTCAAACTCTTCGGAAGAACAATCATCAGCAAGCAGATCACACAGCCAAAAACAACCACCATGCATGGGAAACCATTCAGAAGGTTGTCCACACACGGCATAACGTTGCCGTTTCTGTCAAGCAGAAGGTTCACCTTGCCACTACGTTTGATGCCGTACTGCCCTTTAGATAATGCCTTTGGATTGCCATTCGCATCAAAATACATATCCGTATCTGCTGTGCCATCTCTATGATAGGTACGTTTGAGGATGGTATAGCCTGCATTGGTAGGGGTGGGTTTTCCATCTGCACCAAGATAGGTGATCTGGTCGATGTATCCTTGCTCATTGCGCTGGTATAACTCGCCGTACTGACCAAGCGAAGACCTCACAGGATTCCCTTCTGTGTCAAAGTACCGCTCACCGACAACAGTTCCATTCCCATCACGCTGATATGTCCTGCTCGCATAACCTGCGGAACTACACATAGAGTGCCCTTCTTTATCAAGGAAGGTCAAACTAGTGTTCTGACCCTCAGAGTTATACTCACGATGAAGCCCATAGTATCCGCCAGAGCACTGTACCTGCTGTCCGTTCAAATCGTAGTAGAAATCATCGGAAGCCCTGCCATCAACCTGCGTTCTAACAATAGTAGAGTATCCATCGCTGAGTTTTATTGGATTGCTCTCTGCGTCAAGATATGTGATTACCATACTCGTTTCATCATATTCATATGATAACCCGTAATAGTCGTCATATCTTGCCACTGGGTCTCCGTTTGCATCAAGATAATGTTCCTCTACAACTCGGCCGCTATCATCCCACATTCTACACACGGTCGCATAACCCATATCAATGGCATCGGTGATTGCACCATCAGGATTCACATAGCTTGTGCTGGTCACGCTTCCGTCTACGGTTTCTCGGATACTCAGCTCTGAGGAAGTGTATCCTGCATCGTGATCAACATCCGCATCAGGCAACAACGCCAAGATAGACAGAAGAACCACAGATGCAATCAGCAGGATTCCACATCCTCGTTTCAGGTTCGCACTCAAACTCCGTAGCCTCTGCTCTTGATGGTCTCCACAACCTGAGACACATATTTCTGGCAGGTGTCGTGGTCGGGAGCTTCGACCATCACACGCACGACAGGCTCCGTGCCAGACTCACGGACAAGGATACGGCCAGTGTCACCCAGTGCCTCGGCTACGGCCTTGACTGCTGCCTGCACTGCTTCATCATCCTGTGCAGCCTTTTTGTCGGTCACACGGACATTTTCCAGAACCTGCGGGTAAATCTTCAGGGGCTCAGCCAGTTTGCTCATGGGCAGCTTTTTGGCCAGCATTACTTCCATCATCTTCAGACTGGTCAGGATACCATCACCCGTGCTGGCGTACTTGCTGAAGATGATATGACCGCTCTGCTCACCGCCGATACGGCAGCCGTTCTTTGCCATATACTCGTAGACGTACTTATCGCCCACGGCAGTCTTGGCATAGCCGATGCCCTTTTCATCAAAAGCCTTATACAGGCCAAAGTTGGACATGACCGTGGTAACGACGGTATTGGTCAGCAGCTTGCCACGCTCCTTCATGTAGCAGCCGTAGATGTACAGGATATGGTCGCCGGTGATAACATTACCCTTCTCGTCTACGCACAGGCAGCGATCAGCATCGCCGTCATAGGCAAAACCAACGTCCAAACCCTTTTCAACCACGAATTTCTGCAGGCCTTCGATATGGGTAGAGCCAGCGTTATTATTGATATTCGTACCGTTGGGCTGTGCATTGATGACGTAGGTGTCTGCGCCCAGCGCATCAAACACAGACTTAGCAATGTTCCAACTAGAGCCGTTGGCGCAGTCCAGACCAACCTTGACACCCTTGAAGGAGTAGATACCGAGGCTGATCAGGTAACCCATATAGCGGTTACGGCCGGACACATAGTCTACAGTGCATCCGATATGTTCCCGGTGAGCAAAAGGCAGCTCCGGCCAGTCCTTATCGAATACATGGAGCTTTCCGTCAATATAATCCTCCACCAGCAGCAAGGTTTCTTCCGGCATCTTTTCGCCGTAGCAGTCGATCAGTTTAATGCCATTGTCGTAGTACGGATTATGGCTGGCAGAGATCATGATGCCGCAGTCGAAGTCATCCACGCGGGCGATGTAAGCCACAGACGGCGTAGTGGTGACGTGGAGCAGATAAGCGTCCGCGCCGGAAGCGGTCAGACCAGCCACCAGGCTGTACTCGAACATATAAGAACTGCGGCGGGTATCCTTGCCGATGACAATACGGGCAGGGTTCGTATCGCCGTTGCGTTCCCGCAGCATATTGTAGTACCAGCCCAGGAAACGACCTACTTTGTAAGCGTGGTCAGCAGTCAGAGTGATTCCAGCTTCCCCGCGGAAGCCGTCAGTACCAAAGTATTTTCCCATTATGTAATTGTATCCTCATCCAAAGAGTGAATATGCGAATATGTATATGCTTTAGCCGAGGGTATCCCTCGTTGTCTGCTGCTCACCACGGAGAGGTAGCATACTTGAGCAGCACAGCCATGTGGATTAACACATGGCCGATAAATCCTCGAAAACGCAGCGTTGTTTATCACGGAAGATTTTTTTCTATGAACTCAGAAACTATCTTTTCGTATTTCTCTGGATTTGTTCTATAGCATTCCTTATGTGTTGCACCAGAAACTATATATAAGTCTTTTTCGCCTTGACAACTGTCATAAATCTTATATGCCATCGACAGAGGTGCTCGATTATCTTTATCACCATGAATAATTAGAATTGGCACATTTGTCTTTGATACCGCTACGCTTGCATCTGCGTCTTTCAAGTCAAAATGGCCCCAGATTTTTGTTCCCACATTTACCATCTGAGTAAATATATCACTTAACAATTCATAACGCAGTATATTCTTGCTCCCTACCTTTATCATTTCTAAAGGCGTTGTAAAGCCCGCATCATCAATGATTCCACAAACAGACTTTGGTAAATTCAAGTCACTACTCATCAATACGTCAGCCCCGCCCATAGAAAATCCCATAAGATATATAGGCACCTGTTCTCCAAATTCAGAAGCCACCCAATTTGCCCAGTCACAACAGTCATATCTTTCCAACACACCAAGTGTCGAAATATTTCCTCCGCTCTCACCATGTGCTCGCAAGCTTACTAGTAGGAGGTTCCATTTATGCTCTTCTGTAATTCTGTAAATTGGCACTCCACATACATAGCTATCAGACCAAAGTCCATGAAAAAAGATGATAATTGGTGCATTTTTCTTTCTTTCAAAATAATGGCCGACTAATTTCACTCCATCAGATGCCGTGATCGTAATCTCCCTATTTGGCTCATTCTTTATCTTGTACGCTTCTGTTATTATTTTATACTGCCATTCATCAGCGATTTCTAAATCCGGCCAGTGTATTTCTCTTCTTGAGCAAGCCCTCTGAAAAGCATATTTACTTGCCACTATCAGCACCATTATTCCGATGACTAAAGTCAGCAGAAATATTAATCTATTTTTCCCATTTATATGTGCTTTCGTCATAAAAAACACTTCCATATAGCTTATACAGAGTTACATATACTTTAGCCTGATTATGCATTTAGCCGGATAATTATCCGTTGCCTGCTGCTCACCACGGAGAGGTAGCACACTTGAGCAGCACAGCCATGTGGCTGAACACATGGCTGCGATAAGTATTAGTCTCTGCGGAACAGGTCACGGGTATAGACCTTGTCCTGCACATCATCCAAGCAGCTATCATAGCGGTTAGCAATGATAGCCTGACTACGTTTCTTAAACTCCTCAAGGTCATTCACAACTTCGCTGCCGAAGAAGGTGCTGCCATTCTCCAGTGTCGGCTCATAGATGATGACCGTTGCACCTTTCGCCTTGATACGCTTCATGACGCCCTGAATAGAGCTCTGACGGAAATTGTCTGAATTGGATTTCATGGTCAGGCGGAAGACACCGACGACAACATTGTGTTCCTTGCTCGGATCATAGTCCTCATTTGCTTCATACGCACCGGCGATTTCCAGCACACGGTCTGCAATGTAATCCTTGCGAGTACGGTTAGTTGCTGACTTTTCTCACTCGCGTTGCTGATAAACACGCTTCATACATAAGATAAATCCGACGAGAAGGATTGCTCCAACCACAAAGCCAGCCATTGTGCTGCTAGTGAATCCACTCACCAAATAACACACAACAGTAATTGCAGCCACAACAAGACCATATTGCATCTGTGTTTCCACATGATTGATATGATTACACCCTGCTCCTGTTGAGCTTAAGATTGTTGTATCAGAAATTGGGCTGATGTGATCACCGCACACTGATCCTCCTAAAACTGCCGCTGTCGTAATCGCCGTCAAAGGCAGCATCTGATCTCCAAACACGGATACTGTAATAGGCAAAAGAATTGCAAACGTTCCCCAAGATGTACCAGTCGAAAATGCAAGTAGCAACGCAACGATAAAGAAAATAGCCGGCATGACAACCAAAGGAATGCTATACTTTTCAACAACAGATGCCACAAATCCGCCTGCATTGAGATAATCCCCGCCACAAATGCCGCTCAACGTCCATGCGAAGGTTAAAATCAAAGTTGCAGGAACCATGTTAATAAATCCCTGAACAAGACCGTCCAGAAACTCCTTTGGAGTAACAATTTTCCGAGGCAGGTACAGAACAGCAACAAAAATCACAGAATAAGCCGCACCCATTGCCAATCCCAAAATTGCATCGCAGTTCGCAAAGGCATCGCCAATCGATACGTTACCTTCAAAGAATCCCCCTGTATACAGCATTGAAATAATCGACAAAACAATCAATGCTACAACAGGCATAATCAAATCGATTACTTTTCCATTCCGGTTCGCTTTCTCCGCTTGATCTTCCTCAAAATTCACCACACCATTAATTGCCTTTTGTTCATAAGCTCTCATCTTTCCAAAGTCCGTTGACAACAATATGGTTAGAAGAACCATGCCCAAAGACAGCCATGAATAATAATTGCAAAAAATGGTTTTCATAAAGAGCTGAAAGCCATCAATAGATGATCCGTCCGGAAGTGAAGAGCTTACAGCTGCAGCCCATGATGAAATAGGTGCAATAATGCAGATCGGAGCAGCGGTAGAATCGATAATATATGCCAGCTTCTCTCTAGAAATCTGATGCTTATCTGTTATCGGGCGCATGACTGTTCCAACCGTTAAACAATTGAAATAATCATCAACAAAAATGATGATTCCCAACGCCATTGTCGCTAACAGTGATTGTTTCCTTGTTCTTAATTTTTTGCTGGCCCACTTTGCATATTCTTTCGTAGCACCCGACATATTCATCAGATGTACAATCATGCCCAAGAGAATAATAAAGAATAAAACTCCCATATTCCCATAGACCTTTGTACTCATAATGTCAAACATCGTTGTTACAGTTGTAAACGGGTTAAAACTACAGAACAGTCCACATCCAACGACGATTCCCACCAATAAAGACAAATTAACTTCTTTTGTAATTAAACTAATGATAATTGCCAATATTGGTGGAATAAGTGCAATCCAAGTTGCTTCCATTTACTTTTCCATCCCTTATAATTCATCTTTAGTCTCTACGGAACAAGTCTCGGGTATAAACCTTGTCCTGAACATCATCCAGACAGCCATCGTAACGGTTGGCAATAATGGCCTGACTGCGTTTTTTGAACTCATCAAGATCATTGACAACTTCACTGCCGAAGAAAGTGCTGCCATTCTCTAGAGTCGGCTCGTAGATAATGACCGTTGCACCCTTGGCCTTGATGCGTTTCATAACACCTTGGATAGAGGACTGGCGGAAGTTATCGGAGTTCGACTTCATGGTCAAACGGAAAACACCAACCACAACATTATGTTCCTTACTCGGATCATAGTCCTCATTTGCCTCATACGCACCAGCGATTTCCAACACACGGTCTGCAATGTAATCCTTACGAGTACGGTTGGACTCAACGATTGCCTGAATCAAGTTTTCCGGAACGTCAGCGTAATTAGCTAGCAACTGCTTCGTATCCTTGGGCAGGCAGTAGCCGCCATAGCCGAAAGACGGGTTATTATAGTGGCTGCCAATGCGCGGGTCGAGGCAGACACCCTCAATGATCTGCTGGGTGTTCAGGCCCTTCATCTCTGCGTAAGTGTCCAGTTCGTTGAAATAGCTGACACGCAGAGCCAGATAAGTATTGGCAAACAGCTTGACTGCCTCTGCTTCGGTAAAGCCCATGATAAGAGTATCTATGTTTTCCTTGATTGCACCTTCCTGCAGCAAACCAGCAAAAGTATTTGCAGCTTTCACCAGACGAGCATTCTCCACATCCGTACCGACAATGATACGAGAAGGATAGAGGTTGTCATACAGAGCCTTGGATTCCCGCAGGAACTCCGGGCTGAAGATGATGTTATCACAGTGATATTTTTCACGCACAGAAGCAGTAAATCCGACCGGGATGGTGGATTTGATTACCATAATGGCATCAGGATTGTACTGAATGACCAGCTTAATGACAGCCTCAACAGCAGAAGTATCGAAGAAGTTTTTCTTGCTGTCGTAGTTGGTAGGAGCCGCAATAACAACAAAGTCCGCGTCCTTGTAGGCCGCTTCCGCATCAAGCGTTGCAACGAGATTCAGATCTTTCTCTGCGAGATACTTCTCAATATACTCGTCCTGAATCGGAGACTTCTTTTGATTGATGAGGTTTACCTTTTCAGGGATAATATCCACTGCCATAACCTCATTATGCTGACTCAGCAGCGTGGCGATGGATAGACCGACATATCCGGTTCCGGCAACTGCGATTTTCATATTGCATTCTCTCCTCTTTTTACGCCATATAAAATTCTTTATACCACTCCGCAAACTTCCGCAGACCTTCACGCAGCGGAGTGTGCGGCTTGAAGCCGAAGTCCTGCTCCAGTGCGCTGGTATCAGCATAGGTCACAGGCACGTCACCCGGCTGCATGGCAACAAGCTCTTTATGAGCCTCAAAGTCATAGTCAGAAGGCAGCACACCAGCGCGAACCAGCTCTTCGGACAAGATTTGCACAAAGTCCAGCAGATTTTCCGGGTTGCTATTGCCGATATTGTAGATGGCATACGGCGGGATCGGCAGACCATCCTCACCATTCTTCTTCTCAGGCGGCTTCTTCATCACACGGACAACGCCCTCGACAATGTCATCCACGTAAGTAAAGTCACGCTTGCAATTACCATAGTTAAAGATCTTGATGGTCTCACCGTTGACCAACTTATTGGTAAAGCCAAAGTAAGCCATATCCGGGCGGCCTGCAGGGCCATACACGGTAAAGAATCGCAGACCGGTAGACGGGATGTTGTACAGCTTGCTGTAGGCGTGCGCCATCAGCTCGTTGGACTTCTTCGTGGCGGCATATAGGGACACGGGGTTGTCCACCTTGTCATCCGTGCTGTACGGCACCTTCTTGTTGCTGCCGTATACGGACGAGGAAGAAGCATACACCAGATGCTCCACAGGGTAGTGGCGGCAGGCCTCCAGAATGTTGTAGAAGCCGATCATATTGCTTTCGATATAAGCGTCTGGGTTGGTGATGGAGTAGCGAACTCCCGCCTGAGCACCCAGATTGACCACAATATCCGGGTGATATTGCTCAAAAATGCTGTTGATAAATGCCTTGTCCGCAAGGTTGCCCTTGATAAAGGTGTAGTTCTCGAACTTCTGGAGTTCAGCCAGACGAGCTTCTTTGATGCGGACGTCGTAGTAGTCATTCATGTTGTCCAGGCCGACGACCTTTTTGTCAGACTCTGTGGTAAGAATTCGCTTGGCGAGATTCGAGCCGATGAATCCAGATGCCCCTGTAATGAATACTGTTTTATAATCCACTTTTTCTTCTCCCCTCATATAAAGTCATTTCAGTCTATCTAAGTGAAACAAAATCCAAATTGCACTGATTGGATATCCAGCAGTGACAAGCAATCTCTTATACCAAGTATTGAGTTCCTTCATTACCGTTGTATAAGGAATATGAGAGAGCATAGCACAGCGCGAAGTGTTAACAATATATACCGGGACACGCTTATTATAAAAGAACTCATCGAAAAGCTCATTCGTATAAAACACCCCGGCGTGATAAAACGTTCGATATCTTTGATTCGTATGGACTTTTCCCTTTCCTAAGCTGTCCTCTGACTCTGTATGATACAATCCATACACATCATTAACACACCATTGATCATATTCTCTATTGATGACTTCCCAAACAGTATTTTCCAAAACGAATTTAGTATCATCATAGACAGGAAACTTATACCGAATGTGAATGTCAACTCTCCTACAGCAATGCTTCTCACCTTCATATTTCAGCAAAATTTTTCGCTGTGCCTTACCAGACTTTTCATTGATATCTTCTGGATATGGCTCACCAACCAATTGAAGGGTATTTGCGTCCATTTCCCTTCCCGATACACACCAGATATGGTCATACCTTTCTTTCGGTATCGAATTCCATGTTCGTATCATTAACTCTACTGCATTGGGTGTCAACTCATCATCCGAGTCAAGTGTAACAACATATTTTGTCTGGAGAAACTGATATGAATAGTTGACAGCTGTATGTCTCCCACCGTTTTCTTTCCAATAGTACCTTATAGGAAAATCCGCTTCTTTTTGTAATCTTTCAACTAGTTCTGAGGTTCCATCGGTTGAACCATCATCTATAATCAGCCATTCAAAATCTTTACACGTCTGGGCCTTTAAGCTGTTAAACGCTCTTCTTAAGGTATGAGCTCTATTGTAAGCAGGTGTAAATACTGTTATCGTTTTCATCTGTTTTTCCTTCTTTCAAGGAACGTCATCAAGACAACCCTATTATTTCTATTTAATACAATGATTAACATATAAATCACTATGCAAACAAGTATTGTAACAATTTGCCTAAGGACGCTACCAGTTGGCCCATTCAATGCAATTGCAACAAGGCTCATGCAGAATACTGCGAAAAAAGTGTATCCGACATTTTTTACTACGTCAATAAATTTCACTTTAAACACTCTATCAAGTACCACTATATCAATTACAATCGGAAGCAACCGAATTAAGCAACTCACAACACTCAATGTATCAAAACCTGCTTTTGCAGATATATAAATGGCAGGAACGTAAACAAGCAAATATGCCACCTGTATATAAAAAGATACCTGCGGTTTACCTTTACTACGATAGACCTCGCTTGCCATATTGCTAAAAACAATAGTAAGAGAGCTAACTAATGCCCACAAGCCCATAAAATCGGTTACTTCCAGCCAAGAATTACCTAGCAAAATCTGAACTGCCAATTTTCTGTAAAGGCAAATACCAACTCCCATCGGAACAACAGCTAAAGCCAGCATTTTCTGAAATTTGTTAAAAGTATCCATATACTCTTTGGCGTTGTCCTGAGCTCTCGATAATGAGCTGAATAGCACAGGAGTAATTGCCGAAGTAAACAATGCCATATACGAATTGATTGTTGTCATTCCCGTTCTATATAGTCCTAGATAATAAGAATCCAGCACCCTTGCAACAATAAATATATTCGCTTGTCCTGCAAACCATATTGAAAGAGTTTCGCATAAATTCCACAAACTAAAAGACAGCATCTTCTTAAAGATAGTAAAATCAACAAGAATTTTAGGCTTATACTTTGAGAGAATGCAAACGGCAATTGCTATAAATGCTTGCTGGGATACAGTGCCGATGACTAGCGCCCAATACGATCTCAAGATAAAAGCTAAAGGAACCGTAACAATCAAAGGAACCAACGAACTTCCTAATCTAACGCAGAAAAGTGGCTTGAACTCTAAATCACGTCGAAACCTAGCTATAACTATACTTGAAAAAGAAGTACACAGAACAGCCAACGCTGCAACTGCCAAACCATTGGCCGCCTCTGGATTACCAACGGCATTTGCAAGCTGTTTGCGGAATACAAAAATCAGAAGATAAATAATAGAAGATAATGACAAATTAGCCGTAAAAGCTACATTTGAATTATCATTGAGTTCACTGATTGAATCATATTCCTTCTGTATTACATATTTCTGAAATCCGGCGTCTGTAAAAATATCAGCAAAACTAGTAATTATTGTAATTGACGCAACAACTCCATACGCTTCTGGTGCAAGCAGTCGTGCCAAAATCATATTAACTATTGGTGCAGCAATCTTTGCTGTTACTTCTGCCAACACAGACCACTTTGTTGCATTTGCGACCTTATTTGTCATTTTGCTAGTGTTCTCCTGTTTTTTACATTTTACTTCTGAGGAAGAACTATTCTTTCTCCCATTATCTTATCTGCTTCATATGTAATATCTGTATCCCACCCGCTTTGAGAGAAAAATGTCATTTCCCCGAAATAAACCTGTCCATTGATTTCGTATAGGTCTATCCGAACTTCCGGAATTCCTTTTGCAAGTTTTTCAGCGATTGAAATCATTTCATCATAGTTCTGAGGTCGAAGCTTTTTCAGTTCTGATACATCCAAATCTGGATACGGACAATATGGAAGATAGTTCCAGTTTCTATCAAAATAATGGTATCTTACTCCTCTAGACGAAAATCGTCCTTCACAAAGGAATACACTATCAAATTTCCCGTTAAAACACTGCAGTTTATAATCGGTCAGTTCTCCTCTATCTCTATCCTGCATGAACTTTTCAGCAATAATCCTTCTTTTTACATCTCTATAGGGGTACTCTCTTGAATAGAGAAAATAATTCTGTTGCAGTCCCTTATTCAACTCATACCGAGCCTTATCAATGTCCAGCTTGCTTTTATCTTTGCAAATGCACATTCCGAGGCCGCTATTATGATTACATTTTAACACAAATTGATTTGGCAATGACTCAAAATCAATGTCCTCCGCTTTATCCCAAACTCCAAGCAAGGGGATTAAATACTTCTCTCCAATCATCTTTTTGATATATGCGCGGACTTCATATTTATCAACATACGTCGTATATTCAGGCCGTCGATTATACAATTTTAGCCATTGGAGTTTTTCGTTTAATGTAATCGGATTATCAAGGTCTAATTCCCTACCAAAAACAGCTTTGAATCTCCTGCGCAGATATTCTTCATCCGGCATAGAATTGTACTTTCCACGAGCCGAATCAAGTAAAAATCTGTAATCAGCATTCGTTAGATACTTAATTCCTGCAGCAATATATTTTGTCGGCTTATGCATATAACTACTCCTCTCAATGATTACTTTCACGGTTTAGACTTTTAACTTGCAAAAAGAAAATCATAAAATAGAAATAAGTATCCTTTGCGAAATATGACACCTGCATGAAATCCATTAGTAATTGTAAAATAAAAAAAGTAACACATAAAACCGTGATCTCATCATACTTTTTCATTCCGCTCATTAACCGCTTAAAACAGCACAAGTAACTGCTATAGAATGTAACGATTCCCAAAATGCCACCGCACGCCAAAATTTCAATATAATTATTATGTAAATACGTATCTCGCCCTATAATGAATAGCGAATTTCCAATCCCAATTCCCTGTATTGGTGTCTTGAAAAATTGTTCCAAGCCAATTTCAATGAACCATGCTCTTCGCATTGTAGATTCATCGACTCTTCCTTGCCCTGTAAACTGATTAAGTGTTTGAAGCAGTCTTTCTGTTACAGGTCTGAATGCCGGAATTGACCATATGGCCATAACCGCTAAAACACCAACAATACATACCAGAACAAATTTCAAGATTGTTTCAGCAGGTTTTGTACTTTGGCCGATGCTTCTAGTCATGTAAACGAAAAAAATACCAAACAACAAAATAATAAACGCTTTTCTGCTGCCAGAAGCAATAACCATTAGCAAGGCTGGTACTGAGAAAATTAGACTGATAGAGAAGTGTTTATTAATAATTTTGGAAAATGTAATTATTAAGGAATAAGCAGCCATCATACCGATGGCATTGACATTTGTAAATTCATTATCTATTCGATCTCCCGCTGCTATCAAAGATCTAATCGTATCAAGTCCGTAGTAGTATATTGCATATATAGCAACAATATATCCTGCCCACATTACGCAGTCCAGCAAACGCCTAGAGTCTTCGTCATCTCGATAATATGTATATACAAAATACATACATATCAATGTCTGCGCAACAGTAGACATTCTTTTTATTGTGTATGTTCCGTCAATCGCCCATAAATATGACGCAAAGCCATACAGTAAAAACAGTATAGTACAAAGATGAAATGGTTCAATTGCAATATTCACCTTCCAGCCATTTCTGATAGCCCCCAGCCCAAATATCACAACTGTTAATCCAAGATAAACATACTTTCCCCATGTCTCCGTAGAGAATACCGTGAATGAAACCAGCCATAATGTTGTAAGCATTACGATTAGCTTATCAATAAATCTATCACTTGTCTTTTCCATCTATTTCACTCTCTGCAAACAAGTATTCAAGCCACTCGCTCATCACTGTCTCCGTGCGGAAACGAGCAGCCGACTCTTTTCCGTATTGTCCAAGTCTAATTCTTTTTTCTTTATTACTGATTACTTTCTCAATAGCATCTGTTAGTCCATTTGCATCACCACACGAAACCAAAATTCCACTCTCATTATTTCTAATCAAGGTACGAGGTCCCCCACAAGGACAATCTGTCGAGATTACCGGTATTCCAACTGCCATTGCTTCCATAAGCGCATTAGGGAGTCCCTCATAATCTGATGAAAGAACAAAGCAACTGCTCTGTTTTAGTTCATCTTTAACATTATCAACTTCTCCCATAAAGCTGACAAACGAATCAATTCCTAATTCACTTGCCAGTTCTTCAAGGTTATTTTCTTCAGATCCTTTTCCGCATATCTTTAGCTTATATTCCGGATGTTTCTTGTGAACTTGTGCAAATGCGTTCAATAAGAGTGCATGATTTTTCTGCGGGTAAAGGCGCCCCACTGTGAGAATAGTCTTATCCTCACCTTCCCATGTCGTGTTAAAAAAAGATGGATCAACAGGGTTGAGAATAATTCTTCCCTTTTTTTGAACTGCTGCAGGAAAATATGCCGAGGCTTCTTCTGTTTGAAAAACGCAGCCATTTGCAAATCGAAAAATGAATCTTGCAATCCACTTTTTCAGCCCCGTCCCGTATTCCTTATAAGGATCATTTCTTACAGAGACAACTTTTCGGCATTGCACTCCAATAGTGGCCAACAACATTCGATAGTTTGGTGGTCCCATAAACGAAAGGATGACATCTGGATTTTCCTTTTTCACTAATCTTCTTAGACCAATTACACGCGCGATATTTTTACTTTTTCCTGGTTTGGTGTTCTTATCTAAGAACACTCGATGAACGCGCGAATCAACTGAATACTCTGCCTTACCTTCTTCAGGAATAATATCATTTACAAGAACTGTATAAATTCCTCTATCAGAAAGGAATTTGCTCAAGACGCTCATAACACGTTGAGCTCCGCCTCTTTGCATTGAATCAATATAGAGAATAGCTTTTTTCATTTTAACTTTCCTTCATCTTGAGCTCATTTTTTCGAGATCAGCTTTCTATTATAGATTATTCACAGTAAAGAAACCGTATCGTTTTTTACAAAGATATTACGATAGACTATTACCATCTACCAATTACCTCTACTACGAAAAAATCCACGCCATTACTATTTCAACGCAGTCACATTTTTCAAATAACTAACTGCATATGCATATATCAGTATTTTCTCCACACCATCTTATTGACCACGCCAGTGTAGCTCTGAATGATTTTGACGACCTTATCGGACACGTTCTCATCCACATAATCCGGCACAGGGATGCCCAGATCACGGTTCTTGTTCATCTCGACTGCCACGTCCACGGCCTGCAACAGGTGGTCGCCGTCGATGCCGGCGAGGATGAAGTCACCCTTGTCCAGTGCTTCGGGACGTTCGGTGCTGGTGCGGATGCAGACTGCCGGGAACGGATGGCCCACGGAAATAAAGAAGCTGCTCTCCTCCGGCAGGGTACCACTATCAGACACAACACAGAAAGCGTTCATCTGCAGACAGTTATAGTCGTGGAAGCCCAGCGGTTCGTGCTGGATGACACGCTTGTCAAGCACGAAGCCGCTCTGCTCCAGACGCTTGCGGCTGCGGGGATGGCAGGAGTACAGGATGGGCATATCGTACTTTTCGGCCATTTTGTTGATTGCAGTGAACAAAGAGGTGAAGTTCTTCTCTGTGTCGATGTTCTCCTCACGGTGGGCAGAGAGCAGGATATACTTTCCCTTTTCCAGACCCAGACGGGCGTGGATATCAGACGCTTCAATCTTCTCCAGATTCTGATGCAGTACCTCCGCCATAGGAGAACCAGTGACATAGGTGCGCTCTTTGGGCAAGCCTGTATCCGCCAAATAGCGGCGGGCATGTTCAGAATAAGCCATGTTCACGTCGGAGATGATGTCCACGATGCGGCGGTTGGTCTCCTCCGGCAGACACTCGTCCTTGCAGCGGTTACCGGCCTCCATGTGGAAGATGGGAATATGCAGACGCTTGGCCCCGATGACGCTCAAGCAGCTGTTGGTGTCGCCCAACACCAGCACGGCGTCCGGCTGGATGGCGACCATCAGCTTGTAGCTCTCAGAGATGATGTTGCCCATGGTCTCGCCCAGGTCGGCACCCACGGCGTTCATATACACCTCTGGGTCGGCCAGCTGCAGATCGTGGAAGAACACGCCGTTCAAGTTGTAGTCATAGTTCTGGCCGGTATGCGCCAGAATCACATCGAAATATTTGCGCGTCTTGTTGATGACGGCAGCCAAGCGGATGATCTCCGGGCGGGTGCCCACGATAATCAGCAGCTTCAGCTTGCCATTATTCTTAAAGGATACGTTACTATAATCAGCCATTGTTTTTCTCCTCTTACACCGGCTCGAAGAAGGTGTCCGGGTGATTCGGGTTGAAGATTTCGTTGCAGGTCATCACCGTCACCAGATTTTCCGTCTCCGACAAGTTGATAATATTGTGGGTCCAGCCGGGAATCATGTGGACGGCCTCAATCTTGTCCCCAGAAACTTCAAACTCCACCGTTTCTCCAGTGTTGATGTTTCGCTCCTGAATCAGTCCGTGACCTGCCACCACAATGAACAGCTCCCACTTAGAGTTGTGCCAGTGCTGCCCCTTGGTGATTCCGGGACGGCTGATGTTGATGCTCACCTGTCCACAGTCGGCGGTGTGTACTAGTTCCGTGAAAGAGCCACGGTTGTCCACATTCATCTTCAAAGCATACTTGAACTTGTCGGTGGGCAGATAGGTTAGGTACAGGGAGTACAGCTTCTTGGCAAAGGAGCCGTCCGGCATTTTCGGCATCATAAGCGTAGTGGGCTGTGCCTTGAACTCCTGCAGCAAGTCAACGATTTCGCCCAGCGTGACCTTGTGGGTCACAGGAACACAACAATAGCGGCCATCTTCTTTCAGGACAGTCTCCACACCGTTAAACTCACAGTGCTGTTCTTTGCCTTCCAGCAGGTCAAACATCCCTTCTACAAGATCGTCGATGTACAGCAGCTCCAGCTCGGTGCTGCGGTCGTTGACAGTGAAGGGCTCATCGTTGGCAACTGCCCAGCAGAAGGTGCTGACGGCACTGTTGTACTTGGGGCGGCTGTGTCCCATCAGGTTCACAAAACGGTAGACGGCAACCTTAGCCCCAGTCTCCTGAGCATACTGGAAGAATAGTTCCTCGCCAGCCTTTTTGCTGCGGCCATACTCGCTGTTGCCGAAGCGCCCAGCCAGGGTAGCTTGAATGGAGGAGGACAGCATAATGGTTGCCTTGTTGTTGTGCTTTTTCAGGCAGTTCAACAAGTCGTTTGCAAAGCCGAAGTTGCCCTTCATGAAATCCTCTGGGTTTTCCGGACGATTCACACCTGCCAGATTGAACACGAAGTCTGCTTTCTGGCAGTATTCGTCCAGCTCCGCCGGGGTGGAGTTCAGATCATACTCGAAGATTTCTTTAATATTCAATGCCGGGCGGGTCTTGTTCTTGCCGTCCCGGATGTTTTTCAGGTTGTTGCACAGGGCGGTTCCCACCATGCCCTTGGCACCTGTGACTAGAATGTTCATCCTATCACCTCTTTAATGTACTGCGGTGCAGTCCGGAATATCTGCGCCATCCGGCACGGTTGCATTATTGCAGATGGTGCAGTTACTGCCAATGCGGGTAAAGTTGCCCACAGTCGCACCAGTGCGAATGACGCTGTTGGTGTAAATCAGGGCGTAGTCTCCTACCGCTGCATCACAGTGGATTTCCGTTCCGGCATTCAGCAGAACACCGTTGCCAACGGACGTACCATTCTGGACACAGGCATTTTGCAGCACCACGCAGCCACAGCCCAGCTTTGCGTATGGACTGATGTAGGCGCTTGGCGCAACGATATTGGGAAAAGCAAAGCCAAGGGCTTTCGCCTTCTCATACACCTGTGCCCGGAACCGATTGTTGCCGATACCCACCACCAGCAAGCCGTACTCCTTCCGCAGCTCCGGCAAATCAGCAAGACTGCCAACCACCGGAATGCCACAGATGTCAGTGCCCACAGGTTGCCCATCGTCTACAAAGGCACAGTCATATTCTATCATCGCTTGTTCAGCCACCATGCGGCCAAAGCCACCGGCTCCAACCAGCAGCAACTTTTCTTTAGACATTCGGGATGCCCTTCAGTGCGTTCTGGACATATTCGGTGGTCAGGATCTTCTTAACAGTGCCTTCCACATCCAGACGGGTAGTGTTATGGCTGGTGTAGGACTCGTCTGCCATAGTATGTACCTCGCCGTTGACGACAAACTTATCGTAGTTCAGGTCACGGTTATCCGCAGCAACACGGAAATAATGGCCCATATCCTGGCTGCGCAGACGCTCCTCACGGGTCATCAGAGTCTCGAACAGCTTCTCGCCGTGACGAGTGCCGATGATGTTCGTGCCGGTATCACCAAACAACTGCTGGACAGCCTTAGCCAGATCGCCGATGGTGGAAGCATCAGACTTCTGGATGAACAAATCACCAGGATTTGCATGTTGGAAAGCGAACAAGACCAAATCCACAGCCTCGTCCAGATTCATTAGGAAGCGGGTCATGTTGGGGTCAGTGATGGTGATGGGGTTGCCCGCCTTGATCTGGTCGATGAACAGAGGGATAACGGAACCACGGCTGCACATAACGTTGCCGTAACGAGTGCAGCAGATGGTCGTGCCACCACGCTCAGCAGCTACACGGGCAAAGGAAGATTTTATGTTATTATACTTTCATGAAACTCCGGCCAT
>ERZ772882.1348-NODE-1348-length-26623-cov-3.499172_pt1 | contig 26623 bp, 19 predicted proteins | sample MGYA00580576_ERZ772882 | MGnify/ENA primary metagenome ERZ772882 (study PRJEB29015, sample SAMEA2737658) | human gut metagenome | biome: human gut; feature: human-associated habitat; material: faeces | place: China | collected 2012 ... | reverse complement strand
GAAGCCCCGGGTGAACACCTCATACAGCGAAATGTCAAAATTGACTTTCGTCAAGTCCTGCTCGTCCTCCAGGCAATGGTTCGCGCCGAAGCGGATGGAGTCGCCGAAGTCGTTGATGGAGAGCCCCGGCATGGTGGTATCCAGATCGATGATGCAGATGCCCTCATGGGTGTCCCGGTCGATCAGAATGTTATTCAGCTTCGTGTCATTGTGGGTGACGCGAAGAGGAAGCTTTCCCTCCCGCAGCGCCCGCAGAGCAACGCCGCAGTCCTCTTTCCGCGCCAGAAAGAATTGGATTTCCGCGGATACCCCTTTCGCCCGGTTCAGCTTATCGGCTTCCAGCGCGGCGAGAAACTGACCGAAGCGGACTTCAGTGTCGTGGAAATGGGGAATGGTCTCGTGAAGTGTCTGGGCGGGATAATCCCGGAGCATGTACTGGAACCGCCCGAACGCCCGTCCCGACGCCGCAAACAGCTCCGGCGTAGCCAGCTGGTAGCAGTCGGCGTTTTCGATAAAGGGCATCAGCCGCCACACCCTGCCCCGGTTGTCGGTCACAAAATCCGCGCCGTCTCTGGTTCTCACCAGACTCAGGGTCTCCCGGGAAGGGTCGCCGCCCTCGGCAAGAATCTCTCTGCGCAGATAGGACGTGATGCCCACAAAATTCTCCATCACTTCCTCAGGATGGGGAAACGCGGCCTGGGACAGCCCCTGCAATATCAATTGGACAGTGCCGCCCTCTGGGGTACGGCACGATACGCAGAAGGTATCGTTGATGTGCCCCTTGCCGTGGCGGGCAATGTCCAGAATCGTACCTGGCAGCTCGTAGGCCGCCAGAATCTGTGAAATAACGGAATCCCCTTCGGGTGCAGAAATCGTGTTCATTTTCAGTATCCTCCAATACAAACGTTGTTATTTCCCGCTCTGTTCGTTTACCCATGCCACCGCCGTCCGGGCAAAGGCTTCGACCACAGGCAGGGGCTTTCCCTCCGGGATGGCTAGGGCGATGGTTCGGCTTGCCCGGGGCTTCAGCGGACGAACCGCCAGATTCTGTGTCCGTCCCTGAATGAGCAGCTGGGGAACGATGGAAATGCCCAGCCCCTGCTCCACCATGGCCAGAATGGCGTAGTCGTCCTTGGTGGTAAATTTGATGTTCGGGCGCACACCGGCATTATCCAGCGCCCGGTGGATATCGTGAGCTGAGCTTTGCAGCAGACTGATAAAGGGGTCCTCTCCCAGTTCCTGAATGGGGATCTCGTCCAGCTGTGCCAGCCGATGGTTCTTCGGCATGATCGCCACCAGCGGGTCCTGCGTCAGCGGGATGGTTCGCATCCCTTCGGGGGCAGGCAGGGTCACAAAGCCCAGATCGACCTCCCCCTCCCGGAGCCACTGCTCCATGTCGTGGTAGTCGCCGTTGAACATTTTCAGCTCGGCCTTGGGGTGGGCGCTCTGGAACGTCCGGATCATCCCTGGCAGCCAGTGGACGGCCACACTGGTAAACGCCCCCAGCCGGACGGTTCCGGCGTCGGCGCTGCGGATGTCCCCGATCAGCTCCGTCAGCTCCCGGTCCTTTTGGAGAATCTCCTGCATCTTGGGCAGCACCATCTCCCCCGCCTCCGTCAGCCGGACGCCGCTCCGGTTCCGGCGCAGAAGGACGAAGCCGTATTCCTCTTCCAGCGTGCTTAAGACATGGCTGATGCGGGACTGGGTAGACCCCATGGCTTCCGCCGCCCTCGTCAGGCTGCCAAGCTCCACCGTCCGCACAAATGCTTCATATTTTTTCAGGCTCATGCCGCTTTTCCCTTCTTCATGCGGTTTTTTCATCATATCTTGTGTATAATAGCACCAATTCCTTTCTTTGGCAACGTTTTTTTGTACAACTCAGGAAGAAAGTTTTCGTTGCAAAAATCCTAAAACCTTTGTATAATGATTTCATCATTATTAAGCATGGATACATGATTTTATTTCATGTATCGAAAGAGAGAGGGATTTTTGTGAATTATATTGAGCTTTCCGTATTCATAGCCTATTTCGTATTCATGGTAGCCATCGGCCTGTACTTCTTCAGCAAGTCCAAGGGCGCCGGTGAAAAGGATTACTTCCTCGGCGGCCGCAACATGGGTGCGTGGGTGTCCGCTCTGTCCGCCGGTGCTTCCGATATGAGCGCATGGGTGCTCATGGGTCTTCCCGCCTCCATCTATTTAAGCGGCATGGGGCAGACCTGGATCGCCATTGGCCTTGGCATCGGCTACGCCGTGAGCTGGATCTTCATGGCGCCCCGGCTGCGTCGGTTCTCCATCGCGGCCAATGACTCCATCACCATCCCCCAGTACCTGACCAACCGGTTCCTGAGCAAGAATAAGTCCCTGCAAATCCTCAGCGCTATCATTTTCCTTGTGGCCTACACCATCTACGCCGCCTCCTCCATCAAGGCCTGCGGCACCCTGTTCAACACGGTCATGGACATTGATCCCACCGTTGCCATGTACATCGCCGCCTTCATCATCGTGGCCTACACCTTCCTTGGCGGCTTCAGCGCGGTGTGCTGGACGGATTTCTTCCAGGGCATGATCATGCTGGCAGCACTTCTGATCGCGCCTCTGTTCGCTCTGGCGCTGGCCAAAGCAGGCGACGGTGCCGCGACCGGCGCGGCCCTGCCCGACGGCTTCTTCAACTTCTTCACCACCCCTCAGGACATCATTTCCGGCCTTGGCTGGGGCCTTGGCTACTTCGGTATGCCCCACATCATCATCCGGTTTATGTCCCTGAAATCCGAGAAGGAACTTCGCAAGTCCAGCGTGATCGGCATTTCCTGGACGACCATCATCCTGATCATGTCCGCCCTGACCGCCATCGCCGGCCGCCTGTATCTGGGCGAAATTGAGGATTCCTCCACCGTGTTCATCACCATGGTTCGCCGCATCTTCCCCGCGCTGGTATCCGGTCTGCTGCTGTCCGCGATCCTGTCCGCCGCCATGTCTACGGCCGACTCCCAGCTTCTGGCGGCGTCCTCCGCCTTTGCCAGCGATGTCTATAAGCCCGTCATCCGCAAGAAGGCTTCCGACTCCGAAATGCTCTGGGCAGGGCGCATCGTGGTCATCGTCATCGCCGTCGTCGCGCTGATGATCGCCTCTGACCCCAACTCCGGCTCCATCATGGGTCTGGTGGAAAACGCCTGGGGCGTCTTCGGTGCGGCCTTCGGCCCCGTCATTCTGCTGAGCCTGTTCTGGAAGCGGCTCACCTTCGGCGGAACGGTGGCAGGCATTGCCGCCGGTGCCGCAGTGGATATCCTGTGGCTGGTATTCCTGTCCTCCACCGACATCTACGAGATCGTCCCCGGCTTCGCCGCCGGTCTGCTGGCCGCCGTGGTGGTTTCTCTTCTCTCGAAAGGCCCCGGCAAGGATGTGGAAGACCTCTTCGACCGCGCTGTCGATCTGAAATCCTGAGTTCCGCCATATACGCGGTGAGTTTCCCCTGTGGAAGCTCACCGCTTTCGTTTGCCTTCCAGGGAACCTCTGAACAAATCGTCTGCGGCCGTGAGCGGATCTTTTCCGCCCACTCTTCGGTATCGAAAACGGGAAATATAGCGCAGCCGTTGCCGACGTAAGTCGGCTTACGGATGCGGCATACCCCTTGCGGGTACACAAAGTATTCCGCCGCTTTCGATGCCTCGATTGGCCGAAAAATCTCTCGCTCACAGCTCTTGCCGCTTTATTCAGAGCTTCCCTAATCTCCTTGACACGAAACACATTCCGATTTACAATATGGCGTAGCATTATTCCCCGGCATGTTACCGGGCATCAAGGAGGAAAAAACATGGTTTTGTTTGGTGCTGACCGCGTGGCGGAATATGCCCATCTCTTTATTGGGTGCACGGCACTGCTCACCGGCCCTTCCGGGCGTACCAGCAGCAATGAACCCACTTTTGACGCGCTGAAACGCTGCTGTGACCTTCGGCTTCTGCTGGCGCCGGAACACGGTGTTCGCGGCGACAAGCCCGCCGGGGCGGTGTTCGCCGACGAGGTGGACAAAGACACCGGCCTGACTGTCCGCAGTCTGTATACAAAGGAGTCCAAACGTCTATCCGCCGATACTTTGGTGCTGTTCGATACGCTGGTCTACGACGTTGCCGACGTAGGCTGCCGGTATTACACCTTTCTCACCTCCCTGCGCTACTGCATGGAGGACTGCGCTGCCGCCGGGAAGCGGCTGGTGGTGCTGGATCGTCCCAATCCTCTGGGCGACCGGGTGGAGGGCGGTCTTCTGCGGGAGGAAGCTGCCAGCTTTGTGGGCGGCTACCCGATCCCGGTATGCTACGGCCTGACCTGCGGCGAGCTGGCGGTGATGATGAACGAGGAGCTGGGCTGCAAATGCGACCTGCACATCGTCCCCTGCGCCGGTCTGACCCGGAATATGACCTTCCGGGACTGGGAGCATTATTGGGTGATGCCCAGCCCGAACATCCCCCGCTACGAAACGGCGCTGCTGTACCCCGGCACCTGCCTGATCGAGGGAACCAACTGCTCCGAAGGCCGCGGGACCGCCGACCCCTTCGCCATCACCGGCGCGCCTTTCATCAAGGCAGAGGCTTTTTCGAGAGCTTTCAACGCTCTGGGCTGTCCGGGCGTGGAATCCACACCGGTGTATTTCAGCCCCACGACCTCCAAGCACGAGGGCACCCTGTGCGGCGGCATTCACCTGCACATCACAGACGAAACGCTTCTGCAGCCCGTGGCCCTGGGCGTAAAGCTTCTGGATCTGCTGCGGAAAATGTACCCGGAGGATTTTCGCTTCCTGCCCCCCGTTCGCGAGGATGGCAAGCCTTTCCTCTCCCTGCTTGCCGGGCACCGCGATTTTGAGCACCCCGACTGGGATGCGGAATCGCTGCTTGCGCGGTATCGGAAGGAAAGCGAAGATTTCCGTCAGAGAAAAGCGCCTTACGAGCGTTATCCAAGGGGCTGACCGATCAGTCCCGCCCCATGGTGTGCGGTGCAAATAACCCGAAAGCCGCAATACTGAAAAAGCGCCTTCTTCATCTATCCGCAATTCTTTCTGCACTTCTTTCTTTTGTCATATCTCGGTGTCTGCAGCCAACTACCCCTCCGCACAAAAATAGGGGTTGACAAAGCATCCTGCCCATGCTATAATGTATGAGCACCTAAGGAGTGCAACAGAATATCGCGGAGTAGAGCAGTTGGAAGCTCGTCGGGCTCATAACCCGGAGGTCGTAGGTTCGAGTCCTGCCTCCGCAACCAAAATTATCCCGGGTTTCTTACAGAAATCCGGGATTTTTCTAACTTTTTTGCTTATTTTGTGTCTGTTCAAAATTTGCTTTGGGGATAGTTTGGGGATAGCTCAAAATCAGGGGTGGGAAACTCCGAACTTTTTCATAGAAAACGGTTTTTCCGTAAATTCTGCTATTTTCTTCCCGCAAACACCCCCGCCCGGACATCCGCGGCTGTCTCTCTGGCGATAGCAATCTGGTGTGCGTAAATCGTTGCCGTTGTGTTGGCGTTGGTGTATAGCGTCTTGGAAAAAATCGACGCAGCTCGCCGTAATCCAGGCTGATTTTTTCCATCTGGTTGGCTTTCGGCTGGCACATAATTTGCAATGCACGGTCAGCATCCAATTCCCCGGATTGGCTCAGTTTCCGCAGCTGCTGTGCCTGGGAGAGAGACGGCGTTCTGTCCTCACTCTGAATTGCCTCCAGGAGAGCATACTGCTCCTCTTGACTCAAATAGGAAATCTCCACAGCCGGTGTCAGCGAAATTCTTCCATCGTCTACCAGCGTCAAAAGCTCCGGGGTTAATTCTGTCAACCGGATATACCGATGTATCTGCCGTTCGCTGTCAGTACCCGCCTCACTGATTTGTGCGACACTCAGCTTCTCGCCAGGTTGGCGAGAAATACCCTGGTGCCGCAGGGCGTCCATTTTCAGTTTATAGGCAAACGCCTTTTCGCTGGGTAGGATATGCTCCCGGTGGAGGTTGCTGTCCACCAGAGCAATGGCCGCTTCTTCCCGACTCATAGGTGCGGCAAAGGTAGGAACCGTCTGGATTCCTGCCCGTTGGCACGCATATAGTCTGCGATGGCCGGAAATAACCTCATAATGTCCGTCATTTAATGGGCGGACCGTCAGCGGTGTAAGAATCCCCTGCGTCTGAATGCTTTCAATCAGCCGGGCCATTTCCGCATCATCCTTTACCTGGTAGGGATTTCCCTCAAAGGGACGCAGCTGATTTACAGGTAGCTGCAGCACTGTTTTCTCTTTTGTTTTTATCAATCGCTTAGTTCCTTTCTTAAAATTGAAAATAAAGTGAAAAGTACATGTACCAGGTGTACCATACGTACCGATTCGGTACACTTGGTACGGATAGTACACGTACTTTGGTGTTTGTTTTTATTTTTACAGAAGCCGGATACCCCAAAAGCCTCTGGCAAAGCGTCCGTTGCCTATGGAAATTTTGTTGGTATATTCCAGATTATACTGACAGCTGTTTTGCTTTAAGTAGTTGATGACGGTTTTCTGCGCCAGGGGGCTTAAGGCATTATCCATGCACCACTGTGAATACACAGCATAAAAATCTCTGGACGAAACTTCACTGTCCGCTTGGAACCGGAAATACCCCTCGGATTTCATGAACTCCACCAGATTATTCCCCTCTGCTATGGCAGCCTCCATATTCTCCTGTGCCTGCTGGCTCAGAGTAAAGTGAAAGTCGTTTGCCACCAGCCTCTGTAATCCCGCAAAGGCCCAGAGGAAAATGCCCTCTTTTTCAGTGCAAAGCCGCTGGGCTAGGTAGGGATCATCCCGCCGATCCGGTGGCTGCTCCTTTGCTTCCAACAGGATTTGCCTGCGAAAGAAGCCATAGCTTCGGTCATGGAGAGCCTGCATTCTGCCATTGCCAAGTGCCAAAAAGCGTACCCGCATATCCGCCTGATAGCTCTGCTGCCCCTTTCGTTCCAAATCCATGGGAAGCTCTGCCGTAACAATGGCTTTGATATTATTGGTTTGGGTCAGCGCCTCCATCTTCATGTCATCGTCCAGCATCACCAGCATATTTTGAAGGTCAGCTCTTGCAAAGGGACTGATTTCCACCTTGGCAATGGAGCCGGTTTTCAGATTACATCCCAGCAATGCCTGGAGGACGATGCCGACTCGGGATTTCCCTTCGCCTCCTTTTCCGGTCAGCAGGAGCATTTTCTGTCCTTTGGTGCTGGGGATCAGGCAATAGCCGAAGAACTCCTGAAGCGTCAGAATATCTTCCTCCTGCAAAAGCTGAGAAAGAAAGGCTTTCCATTGCACCGGCTCCCCGGCATTGGGATTGTAGCACACAGGGAGACGGTTGCGACAAAACGCCTTTTCTTCCGAAAAGCTGCCGTCCAAATACAGCGTTCCGTTCTCCACATGAATGCGGTCCTCCTGAATAGGCAGGGATTCCACACAGCACTCCATCCGAAGAACCTCCAACAGCCCGGATACCTTCTTGGAAAGCCCGGTAGTGACAAACGCTTTCATCTCCTCATAGATTTGCTTTTTCAGCAGGGCTTCATCCGGTACAACACCATCTTTTGTGAAGAAGCTGCCGCCCAGGCTTACCATTGGATGCGTTTGCAGAAACCCCTGGCAAAACAGGACTTCATTCAGCTTATCGCCGGAAAACCAGGCCGGTTGTTTATCGTCTTCGATTTTGATTCACCTCCATTCTTTTGTTTTTCTCGTGCTGCGGATGCTCTGTTTCAAAGGCACGGTCCAGCGTCTTCTGGATTTCCAAGGAACGCTGCTCAATCTCCTTGCTGTCACGAATCTCCTTGCGGAGTGCTGTAATTTGGGCAGTAACTTCCGCTTTTTCCTTTTGGAGAATTACTTTTCGTGCCGGGGAAGCACGGCGAATCTTATTCTGGAGCTTAGTGCGCTGAGTAGTCAACGCCTCCAACTGCGATTCCTTTTGGGAGCGGTCTGCCAACAGTTCTTCCACAGTCTCGATATTTTGGCTGGCAAGATACCTAGTCTGTCGGTCAATATCATCCAGGTGCCGGAGGTCCGCCCGCAGCTGTGGGCTGGTGGGGCGGTAGGTCGTGCCTTTGGGCAGGATTCCAAGCTGATAGCAATAGTAGAGATACAAACGATAAATCTTTGTGGTAGGCTTTCGGGGCTGGTATACCGTTTTCAGCCAGGCAGGCATTTCAAGCATCTGCGGACGCTCCGGGCGGCCAAACTCGGATATGTCCCGGTCATAAATCAGGCGTTCTAAACCCTTGTTAGTCCATTTGGGATTCAGCGTATCCAGCCGGGTAAAATGAGGATACTGCGGCAAGCGAATTTTCCAATTCTGGCCTGTGGTATCCACGATATACCCCATCTTTCGCAAATGCTGTAGTACCTGTTTCCCGGTGGCATTGCAATCTATGGCTTTCTGCACGTCCGCCCGATAGATATTGTACCGGGTGGGTTTTCCCGCCTGTTCATCCAACCATACCTGCCGGGATGGGGCTTTGTGTGGACGCTCCACTACCGACAATCCATGCACCCGGCACAATCGGTCAGAGGTGTCCCGCAGGCGCTTCAATTCTTTCTTGGAGAAATTGTACTTGCCGCCATCCCTGAAGGACACGGAGTTGATGCAGAAGTGGTTGTGTAAATGCTCCTTATCCAGATGAGTAGTGACAATGATCTGAAAGCGGTCTCCCCACATCTGCCTTGCCAATTCCACACCCAGAGCGTGGCACTGCTCCGGCATGACCTCTCCTGATTTGAAGCTCTGGTAGCCATGCCACGCAATATAGCCGTCCTCCTTTCCGTAGCGTTGTTTCGTCAGGATCATCTGCTGTAAGGCAATGTCTTTCTGGCAGTTGATGGCAGTAACAAATTGGCCGTCCGCTGTTTTATCCGGATTTTGGGTGTAAGAGAACACATTGAAGAAGCCCTGCGATCCGGACTTCACCGTCTTTTCTGGATTCTCCACATAGTCCACCAAGTCTTTTAACCGCCCCTGGATATGCCAGAGCTTTGTAGTCGCCATTTACACCGCCTCCTGTAACTGCAGAATCAGCCCGGAAAGCCGCTGCTGTTCCGGCATTGGGAGAAGTGCCGTTATAGTGTACAGTTCTTCCAGCAACTCCCAGAACACATCCTGCGGTCTGGTTCTCGGCTCCCTGCCCAGACAGCATTGCCGGACATACCCGGATACGCTCATGCCGCAACGTCTGGCGTTGCGCTCCATTTTTTCTTTCTCTTTCAGGCTCAACCGCAATTGAAGCCTTGTGTCGTTTTTCTTCATAAACCTCCTGTTGATTCTTAGAATAGTCCACACCCGGAAGTGGTGTGGATTCTGGATTTGTGCCAACAAATCCGATGCTCGTTATCTTTAAGGACATACCCTTCCTGTACCTCTTGGCACTCGTTCTCTGGTAATAAAATGGAACACACAGGCCGAACACTGTGCGTTCCACTGGGATGCGGAAAGAAATCCATCACAAATAGTCCCGCCAAGTCCTGACGGCAAAGTGCCGTCACAGATATTCCATGGCATAGAAACCGTGACGGCACCAGAGGTACGCTTCTGCCGTCAATTACAGGGAGAAGCTTTCCAGAAATTCATCGATTCCTTTCTCTACTTCTTCCGACTGCTGAACTACGGAATCATCCGGCTGAGAAATCATCTGCGGCATTGCGGGAAGCCGTTCCTGCACATTTTGAAAGCACTTTTCTACGGCAATCTGGATTTCGTGTAAATACATTTTCTGTCGTTCTTCCTCCGACTGCCTAAAGCGCAGTGCATCCACCGCTTCCATTATGATTTTTCGGTAGGGCTTTCTATCTGCCAGAAATTCATAGACCGCCTTTTCTTCCGGGACATCCATATTCAATCGCAGGGTGATTTTCTTTATTTCCGGCATTTTTCATTCTTCGAAATTTCCCGCAATGCCAGATGTTCATACCCCTTTGCTGTGGCGCAAATATCGTCATTGATGGTCACAGCGGTATTATTCAGAGGAGCAAAGTTCTTCAGCATACAGCCTCCGCCGCCTACCACATAGAGCTTCATAAGCCGTGAATCGTAGCCATGCTCCCGAAGCACACGAAAGACCTCCTTGGTATATTTCTCCGCTGTGGCTCGCATGGTTTCTTCCAGGGCGGCATCAAGCCCTGCTGTGCCCTTGCGCAGAAATCTATGGAGGATCTTTTCGCCAGGATTGGCATTGTGTTCCCGCATCAAAGCCTCCCGCATAGCGAGGATCCACTGTTGAACACCGTACTTTTCCGTGAACATTTGTCGTCCATCCGGCTTCCGGTCGATGATCTGCAGGATGTTCATGGTGCCGTTTCCGATGTCGCAGAGCATATGGCTTCCTGTGAATATCCCCATGTTTGGTACAACCGCCGCATATCCTTGCGGAAACACACTGGCTCCTACAAAGCGGATGCGGTAATGCTTATCCCGGAAATCAAATTCCACGCTGCTGTTCCGCAGCAGATAAGCCCGGAACGCTGCTCCTTGTTTCTTAGCCCAAGACAGGGGCAGACCAAGAGCAAGATACACGCTGGCTTCTGCCATATTCTCCCCGTTCAGCTCCCGGGCAATGGCCGCCAGGGTCAGGATGTAGTAGTCCTCATCCATTACTTTTTCAGCGGCGTATTCCTTATGCCCAACGCCAATCTGGTAGTAACGGCCCTGATAAATCAGCAAGTCGTTCTTGAAAGTCGGTTCCGTGTCGCTGCTCTCTACACCAGTAGGGAAGCAGCAGTTGGCTGTTTTGATGTTGCCATAGCCGTGGTCAACACCGATGATGTAAATTCCGTTTTTGTTTTTCATTTGTTTCTTCCTTTCAAAATTTAGTTTTTCGCACACCTATTTGACCTCGCCCCCGTGCGCCCTGGATTCATCTAATGCCCGACAGCGAATCGGGTCCATGGGAGTTTCGCCCCTGCGCTTCCGCCCAGCTCTTTTGAGAAGTATCATTGTCCTGCCCCCGCCGTCATCGCCTTGTCGGTTGCTATCCGGCAGTGGAGGCCCATGGTTGTCGCTCGCATAAAATGGTCATGGCGCATGGCCTCCCGGCTCGGGTGGGGGAGAATGTATCAGATGAATGATTATGAAATTGTCAAGGTACATGGAGGTGATTTAACGCCTTACCATTTCGTCTGGGAATTTTCAGCCAAAATGAAGAGGGGAAATTTTTAATCTCAGTTTGGCTTTTCCCGGGACTCATGGGAGCTGCAAATGTCCTCTCACTTATGGAGCCCACGAAACGGGCTGATTTTTTACATATTTTAGAAAATTTTTCCTTTTTGTAGTGTATGACATCCGCCGCCGGAAATTCCCCCTTCACTTATCGCGGAGAAAATGAGGTTTTGTTAGGGTGTTTTCCGGAAAAATTATTTATCCCCTCATATGGTAGGCATCGAGACGGGTTTTCTATGAAATCGGATGTCTTAAAACATCGAAGTGTTTTGACGTATTTTCCTTGTATTGTTTTGGAAAATCGAACATTAAGAGAAATAAATTAAAAAATACGGAAGAAAAATTCAAAAGCCGTATTGAAACACATTGAAGGATGTGCTACAATGAGCGATATTCAATCAACTTATGATATGAGTGATTAAAATGAAACGAATTGAAGAATATACGAAACAGCTCCACACCAGCGTCAGCAATTATTGGATGCAGAAAGCATCTCTGTGGATTACGCAGCTCTGCGGCAAAAGCGGAATGGGAAAGACATTCTTGGCGCAAAGCTACCTGGAAGCATACGGCGGGCAATACTTTTCTTTCCGAAATCTGGATGCGGCATTTGCCCCACAGATATTCCGGCCCGAGTGCAAGCTGTGGGAGGATTTCTTTGCGGAAATCGGCGCAACAAAAAATCGCCCAGTCATCTTTTTCGATGACATGGACGATAGAAATGATAAGGAAGATTTTTTGAGTGCGCTGCCGCCCCTGGCCAGGAAGGCGTATGTTGTGCTGCTTGTTCGGAATCAGATGGAGCTACCATTTCCATTTGATGTGGTACAAATGACAGCAATGACGGTCCCTCTGCTTCTGGCTGAAAACAAGGCACTTGACCCGCTGGATGCGCTTCGGACAATTGCGATTACCGATGGCATTCCAGAGTTGGTGCGGCTATTCGATTTTCAAAGGACCTTTGCTGAGAATATGGGATTGCTTTTTACTCAGAATTCCACCTATTTCCGCTATGCTGAATCAGAGCTGCGGCGGCACTTCCGAACACCAGAGACATACGGTATCCTGCTTTACGGAATGGCCATCGGACATAATCGCATCAGCCAGCTTGCGGAGTTTTCCGGCTTTCCGCAGAACAAGTGCGATAAATATTTGAAAGCCTTAGATAAAGCCGGACTTTTGGAAACAGTGCAAAGGAAAGATATCGCTGGTCACGTTCGCACGCACTACTATCCCAAAGGCGGCTATTGGAAAACGTGGTTTCGCTATGTGTTTCCGTCTCAAGGATGCCGCCTGAAACCACTTGAAGGGGGCAATTTGCAGCAGCTGGCAAATGATATCGACCGCTCAATTGTTGCGGAATATTTCAAAACGGTATGTTGGAAATGGATGAAGAAAAACTACGGCGACTATTACTGGGATGATATTCTAGGTTTTGATGACCCAAAGCAGCAGAATGTAACAGTCAACGGCGTTCACTTTGATTATGTGCAGGAAACAAAGGATCACACAATCTATGTAAAAATCTGGGATGATATTGGAGAGGGCTTTCCCAAAGCTGAATTTCAAAGAATCGAGGCTGCAACGACTGCGGTCCGTCCATTTTACGAGAATATCTACTTTCTTTTCTCAGCTGGCAGAGCCTGCAATTATGTAGAGCAGCTTCGAAATCTGGACACGGTTGCGGTTGTGAATTTGAAGTCTCTGCTGGGGCAGAAGAACAAGGAGCTTTTTTGATAGGAATATCAGATACAAAAAAGAAACGACAGACAGACTGGAGCAAATGCCAATCTGTCTGTCGTTTTTTCATAAAGATCCGTGTTCTAGGCGTAAATCAGTTCATTCAGAACAATCTCATCAGCCCGGTTCCGAATGTTGTTCATTTGGGCAACCCATTCCATTTGATTCTCTGCTTTCAGCTGCTCGGTAACGCTCTCCTGCTGGGCCAGCTGGGAAATAAGTAGCTGCTCCATTTCCTGCGCCTGGCGGTCAACATCTTCCAGGTGGGGATTCAGTGTGCCTTCCATAAGCATGATGGTATAAAGTGACTCACGATGTTTTCTTAAATAGTTGAAGCGCAGCATTCCCCAGCGGCCTACTTTGGGGCTTTCCGAGGGAGCAAGGTTGGGGAGCAAGTAGTCACCGATTTTGATGTAGGTAATGGTCATATGGGAACCTCCTATTTTTGATGGTATTCGTATTGTAAGGGCAACCATAGTATTTCTCAAATGTGCCGATTTTAGTATTAGGCTCCAATACCGTCCTCCTGCCAAAAATCGCACGTCCTTGCGACAGTATCTTGAAAAGTATCGCATTCTATGATATGATTTCCCTATATACTTGCAATATTATCAGGAGGTTTCCTATATGGCCGTATCCTATAACAGGCTGTGGACGTTGTTGGTAGATAAGAAGATAAGCAAGGCTGATTTGCGAAAAGCCGCCGGGTTGGCGCCCAATACCATGACCAAACTCCGCAGAGACGAACCTGTGGCAATGGGTGTGCTGGAAAAGATCTGTGGTGCGTTGGATGCAGACTTTGGGGACATTATGGAGTATATTCGTCAAAATCCGACCAGTCACAATACGATCAATTAAGTGATTTCCGACACGCCATAATAAACGGGGCGTCCCAATGTGCTACGAGAATGGAGAAATCAATCTATGTCTATGACCGAACTGCAAAAGCAGACAAATACCAATATACAAGCAAAAGCCAATCTAATCTGGGAGATTGCCACCCATCTGGTGGGCTTGTTCAAGCCACATGAGTATGGCAAAGTGATTCTGCCTATGACCGTGCTGAAGCGTTTTGATGACGCACTGAAGTCCACCAAAACGGCCGTTGTAGAGATGGCGAAGAAGCTGGATGCCCAGCACGTGGAGGGTGCTGCCCGGGATGGTATCCTGTGCCGCGTCTCTGGCTATGATTTCTATAATACCAGCAACTACGATTTTGCAAAGCTGATCGCTGATCCTGACAATGTGGAAATCAACTTTGAAGCCTATCTGCAGGGCTTCTCTGCCAATATCAAGGACATTATCGATAACTTCGACTTCACTAACACCGTGAAGCTGATGGTCAAGGGCGGCGTTCTGTTCGTGACCTTGCAGGAGTTCAACTCCGCAAAGGGCGATATGTCCCCGGAGAAAATCACCTCCGCTGACATGGGCTATATCTTTGAGGAACTGATTCGGAAATTCTCCGAGTCCTATGACGAGCAGGCCGGAGCCCACTTCACAAGCCGTGACATCATTTATCTGATGACCGAACTGCTGGTGGCTCCCGAAAAGGCTGAAATCATGGCGGAGGGCTGCACCAAGACCGCCTACGACATGGCAATGGGTACTTCCCAGATGCTTGGTTGTCTGACCGAGCGTCTGCAGGCCATCAGCGAGGATTCTGCGCTGACCTGTTTTGGGCAGGAGTTCAACCCGGAAACCTACGCTATCGCAAAGGCGGATATGCTCATCAAGGGCGGCAACGCATCCGGCATGAAGTTCGGTGACACCCTGAGTGACGATGCCTTCACCGGCTATGAGTTCGACTACATCATTTCCAACCCGCCTTTCGGCATCGATTGGAAGCGTGAAAAGTCCCAGGTTGAAAATGAGGCAAAGCGTGGCTTCGACGGTCGTTTCGGTCCCGGCCTGCCTGCCATCTCCGATGGACAGATGCTGTTTATGCTGAATGGCGTGAAGAAGCTGAAGGAAGGCTCCGGCAGAATGGCGATCATTCAGAACGGTTCTTCCTTGTTCACAGGTGATGCCGGTTCCGGTGCATCCGAGATCCGCCGCTATGTTATCGAGGGCGACTTGGTGGAAGCCATTATTCAGCTGCCCACCGACCTGTTTTACAACACGGGTATCTCTACATATATTTGGGTACTGACCAAAGGCAAGGCCATGCACCGCAGCGGCAAGGTTCAGCTAATCGATGCCAGCAAGTGTTTTGTAAAGCGCCGCAAGAACATCGGCTCCAAGCGTGTTGACCTGGATGATGCCTGCATTGATCTCATCCTCCGTGCCTATGAGGGCTTCGTAGATGAAACCTACGAGGAAAACGGCCTTGCGGTGGAATCCAAGGTGTTTGACAACAGTTTCTTCGGCTTCACCAAGGTGACTGTGGAAACCGCCCAGGCAGATGCCAAAGGCAAGCCAGTTTTGAAGAAGGGCAAGAAGCAGCCGGTCAAGGGTGCGTCTGATACTGAGATTATCCCGCTGTCCGAAGATATCGATGCCTACATGAAAAAGAATGTCTTGCCCTATAATCCGTTGGCCTATATTGATCCTGCAAAGGATAAAATCGGCTACGAAGTGCCGTTTACCCGCCTGTTCTATAAGTTCGAGGCTCCGGCATCCTCCGAATCCATCTTTGAGGACATCAAGGCGTTAGAGGTGGAGGAAACAATTCTGATGAAGGAGTTGTTTGGCAATGCGTGAGATGAAAGATAGCGGTGTGGAATGGATTGGGGAGATTCCAGTCTCTTGGCAGATACTGACAATTGGCTCCGTGTTCAAAGTTAGAAATGAAAAAGTGAATGATACGGATTATCCGCCCCTGTCTGTAGCTAAAGGTGGTGTCGTACCGCAGATGGAGAATGTAGCAAAATCCGATGCCAACGATAATCGCAAGATGGTACTTTCAAATGATTTTGTTATTAACTCCCGTTCGGACAGAAAACAGTCCTGCGGCGTTTCTCCAATGGACGGATCTGTATCTTTAATCAATACAGTTCTATACCCTGCGAATGGTGCGCCAGTTATCCCCGCATACTTGAATTATCTTCTGAAAAACTACGGTTTTGCAGAAGAGTTTTATCGTTGGGGACATGGTATCGTTGCTGATTTGTGGACTACCCGCTGGCAAGAAATGAAGAGTATTCTTCTTCCTATTCCATCTATGGGAGAACAGCAACAAATATTGGAAGCAATCTCTGAAAAAACGGATAAGGTCGACACCCTCATCGCAAATGTGAAGGCACAGATTGAAAAGCTGAAAGCCTATAGACAGAGCGTAATTACCGAGGTCGTCATCAAAGGCCTTGACCCCACCGTGCCAATGAAAGATAGCGGGGTTGAGTGGATCGGTGAAATTCCCGCTGCATGGGATACGGTTCGTGTTAAGCAACTGCTTCGTGAACGAAAAGAACGCTCTGCCGAAGGCAAAGAAGAGCCTCTGTCTATGAGTCAGAAAGTTGGTCTTGTTCCTACAAAAACACTTGATGCTATCCCTAATCCTGCATCATCTTATGTAGGTGCGAAACTGGCATTTGTCAACGACCTTGTATTCAATAAGCTGAAAGCACACCTCGGTGTATTTTCGGTTTCAAAGTACGATGGCCTCGTTAGTCCTGACTATGCAGTTTATTACTCAACGGGTGTTGTTGATTTGAAATACCTTGAGTACCTTTTTAAGACCCCACAGTGTATTTCCGAATTTAGTAAGAGATCTACGGGCATTGCTGCGGGTTTGACCCGCCTCTACACAGATGGTCTTTTTGCCATCGAATGCCCTCTGCCTCCTAAAGATGAACAACAGGCAATTGTGGCCTATCTTGATGAAAAATGGACGCAGATTGATCGGCTGATTGCCATCAAACAGGCAAAAATTGAAAAACTGGAACAGTATAAGCGTTCCCTCATATATGAATATGTCACCGGAAAGCGGGAGGTTGTATAACCACTAATTTTCAGGATACAGCAAAGGTCGCCTATGGATTGACCCCTTCGCGAGAAAAACAAGGTATACTATGATCACAGCTACTATGGAGGTATCTCATGGAAGAAATAATCCCTGCCGAATCCAACGTCCTGCCAATTAAAACAGATCATAAAGAAATGCCTGTTCCCGCAGAAGGTAAACGGCTGTATATCACCCGGCACAGCAAAGGCATTGATTTTCATGCACTGCTGGGTCAGGTCGTACAGTGCGTAAATATGGGCGAGATTCTGGGCGAGATAAAAGCCGGAACACAGTATGTGGTTCAGATTCCCGCTGAATTTCAAAGGGCATATGAGTCCGGCGAAATGTTCATCATGGAGAATATGAAGACCGGGAAGAAATGGCCCAGTCTGATGCAGATCATGGAAAATGGCAAGCACCAGGTTGTGACACCGCTTCCGATTGCAGAACAGGCGATCTTTCAAGGCAACCCTATTCAGGAACTCGCCAATAGTCACCACAATATGCTGATGCAGCAACAGGTTGCGCAGCTGGCTGATATGCTTCGGGATACATACAAGGTAGTGAAGCAGATTAAACAGGGCCAGATGGACGACCGTGTCGGTCTCTTGGATGCCGGCAGAAACGGACTAATCCTGGCTATGAGCCTTACCGAAGGTGATGAACGCAATCGCCAGATAGATTCCAGCAGGCAAAACCTTCTTCTGGGGCAGGCGCAAATCGCCAAGGCACTGGAAAGAAGTGTTGAGGCATTTCAGCCTGTTTCCCAATATGCGCTGGTGCGTTTCGCTCGAGAAATGGGCCATAGTGGCTATCTGGCAGAAAAGAGCCAGGAAGTACAGGAAATGCAGGATATGTACGACCAGTATTTAGTGGCGACGAAGCTTCTTGCGGCTTCCTATGTCATGACCGGTAACACTCAGACTGCGGAAGAAACCTTCCGACTCAGTGAAAAAGCTATCCAAGCTATTGATTTCAGCAAAGTTGAGACTATCGGCTACCAGCATAAAGGGCTGACCGAGATGTTCTACACCGCTCCAGCTGGATATATTGCTGCTGAGCGAGACGAATGCCTGGAGGAAGCAAAACAGTACGATTATGTGGCCCTTGAGGTCAGCGGCGAAGAATTATTGGAGGTTCTGAGGAATGGAGAAACAGAAGAAATTCAAGAAGCAGGAACTGAAGCATGAGGACTTTGAAGTCATGGAACAGGGCGCAAAAGCCGTAAAAGGTGTACTTGGTCTTGCCGTTGTTATTGGAGTTGTTGCTAAGAACAAAGAGAATTTGAAAACACTCGGAAAAAGTGCTGTTAAACTTGCGAAGCAGGTTATTAAGCTGTAAGGGGTGTACGGTATGGACGAAAGCGAAAAGCGCTTTGAAAGGGATATTGAATTATTCCTGATTTCTCCGGCAGGTGGCTACACTCAGTTTTGCGGACAGGATGCCGAGGGCAACTGGGTACATACCCGTCAGCACGATATCGCAAAGTGCATCTACATGGATGTCCTCTGCGAGTTCATCGCCAAAACCCAGCCCAAGGAATGGGCAAAGTACACCAAATATTACGGTGACAGCGCCCCGGACAAGCTGTATCACCGGCTGGAAACCACCATATCCAATCAGGGCCTTCTGTATGTTCTGCGCAACGGCATCGAGGATATGGGCTGCAAGCTGAAGGTTTGCTTCTTCAAGCCGGAGTCCGATCTGAACCCCCTTGCTACCGAGCGGTACGAGGCAAACATCCTGGGCTGCACCCGTCAGTTTCGTTACTCTACTGCTAACACCAACACCATCGACATGGTGCTTTCCGTCAACGGTATCCCCGTGGTGGCACTCGAACTGAAAAACCAGTTGACCGGGCAGGACTATATCTGTGCCATCAACCAGTACAAGAGTGACCGTAGTTCCAAGGAATTTGCGTTCCGTCTGAACCACCGTTTCCTGGTCTATTTTGCCGTTGACCTCTACGAAGCGTGGATGACCACCCAGCTTGCAGATGGCAAAACCCGGTTCCTGCCTTTCAATCAAGGCTCCAATGGTGCCGGTGTGGCTGGTGGCGCAGGTAATCCGCAGAACCCCAATGGATATGCTACAAGTTATCTGTGGGAGGAAGTCCTGCAGCGCGACAGCCTGCTTGACCTCATCCATCGTTTTATTTCCTTCGTAAAGGAAAAGGAAGAAGTAACCACGAACGGTGTCAGCAAGACCGTCACCAAGGAAAAGATGATTTTCCCGCGTTACCATCAGTACGATGTGGTGCGAAAAATCATGGCCGACGTGAAGCACAACGGTGTGGGGCAAAACTATCTGATTCAGCACTCCGCTGGCTCCGGTAAGTCCAACTCCATTGCATGGATTGCTTATCGCCTTGCCTCCGTCCACGATGCGGACAACAACGGCCTGTTCGATTCTGTTATCGTAGTCACCAACCGTGTGGTGCTGGACAGCCAGCTACAGGACACCATCAACAGCTTTGAACATCAGGTTGGGCTGGTGGAAGCCATTGATGACAAAAAGAACTCCCGCAGCCTTGCGGAAGCCATCAATGATAAAAAGCGTATTATCATTTGTACCATTCAGAAGTTCCTCTTTGCCAAGAAGGATATGGAGAAGTTCCGTGGACGCAAGTTCGCCATCATCATTGATGAGGCACACCAGGGACAGAATGGTGAAAGTGCAAAGGCCCTGCGCCGCAGCCTGATTGATATTGGCGTTGCTATCAAAGAGTATGCCGAAGAAGCGGGAATCGATGAGGAAGAAGTGGATCTGACCGACGAGTACATCAATGCAGTCATCGGCCAGGGCAGACATGACAATCAGTCTTTCTTTGCCTTTACCGCCACCCCCAAGGGGCAGACTCTGGAATCTTTTGGTACCGTGGTGGGAATAACCCCGGAAGGTGAACCCATCAAGGCACCGTTCCATGTGTACTCCATGCGTCAGGCGATTGAAGAGGGCTATATTCTGGATGTACTGGCCAACTACACCACCATCAAAGAGGCATTCAAGCTGATCCGGGTTTCCGAGGACAACCCGGAACTGATCGAAGGTCAGGCCTCCAGGGCGCTGTTCCGGTATTATAAGCAGCACGGGTATACCATCGCGCAAAAAACGGAAATGATCATGGCCAACTTTCTGGACAACTGCCACTATCAGATTGGCGGGAAAGGCAAGGCTATGGTCGTGGCGGACAGCCGCGCAAACGCAGTCCGCTATTATCTCGCAATCAAAAAATACATTGCTGATCATGCCGAGCAGTGTGTCGGATGTGATGTTATGATTGCATTCTCCGGTGAGGTTACTTTGGACGATTATCCCAGCGAGAAGCCCTTCACCGAAGCTACCATGAATCTGGACGAGAACGGCAAGTACATCACCACCGACAAGAAGTTCCGTAAGGCGTTCCACAGCAGCCAATATAACATCCTCGTCGTTGCCAATAAATATCAGACCGGATTTGACGAACCGCTGCTCCACACCATGTATGTAGACAAGAAACTGCGGGATGTGACAGCGGTGCAGACCCTGTCCCGCCTGAACCGCACGGCTCCCGGAAAGAACAGCACCTTTGTTCTGGACTTCGAGAACACCGAGGAGGACATCAAGGATGCGTTTCTGCCGTACTATGAGACTACCACCCTCGAAGGCAGCACAGATTTGAATAGGGTCTATGATTTCCGCAACAAGATCCGTGACTTCATGCTTTACAATTTTGAGGATGTGGAAGTCTTCAACAAATTCATGGCCACCCAGGCAGGCAAAGAGCAGGATGCCGCCGCTCTTGGCAGACTGGTAGGGATGTTCCGTCCTGTCATTGCGCGGTACATGGATTTGAACGAGGATGACCGCTACACCGTCCGTGACTATGTGCGCAAGTTTAATAAGGCGTACGCTTTCGTTACGCAGTTGGTGCGTCTCCATGACAGGGATTTGTTCAACGAATATCAGTATACCCTGCACCTCGTTCGACTTCTTCCGAGAAGCGGCGGCGATGAATTTGTGGATATTGAGGACAAAATCAAGCTGGAGTACGCATCCCTCACCGAGACCTTCCGTGGGGCAATCGTCCTGGATGAGAAGCCTCCCGTATTTGTGCCTGGTGGCAGCACCGCACCGAAGGTACCTAGCAAGAAGAAAGATACCCTCCAGAGCATCATCGACAAGGTGAACGAACGCTTCAGTGGCAATTTCACCGATGCCGACCGGGTCATTATCGAGGGAATCTACCAGATGTTCATGAAGGACGCTGATGTCAAAAAATTTCGCAATTATGCAAAGGATAACAGCACAGAAATGTTTGTGCAATCCCTGTTTCCAGACAAGTTCCGGGATATTGTGACCCAGTGTTTCCTGAATAACAACGATTCCTTCGCCAAACTGTTCAACGATCCGGATTTCTATCAAAAGGTGCAGGAGGCAATGGCGCAGGAGCTGTATAGGGCATTGAGGAAAGAATAACACGATGTATCTTTTTAACTTGCATTATTGTTTGCTGTTGAAGCCAGGATATAAAGCAAAATTTTAGGGCAACGAATGGGGGTATGGATATGCAGATACTTCAATTAGATGAGTTTTTAAGGTCAATAAAACAAAATATAGATACTCCACATTCTTTGCTGCTCGGGGCAGGTGCATCTATCGAATCGGGCATTCCATCTGCGGCCGATTGCATCTGGGAGTGGAAACGCGAAATCTATTTATCAAATAATCCGGGAGTAATAGGAGATTTTGATAATTCCAAATCCGAAAGCGTACGCCGCCTTATTCAGCAGTGGCTTGATGCACAAAATATATATCCAGAAGAGAACGCTGCAGATGAATACTCCTTTTTTGCAGAAAAGACATATCCTATTGCTGATAACAGGCGAAAATTTTTTCAACATTTGGTATCAGGCCATGATCCCAGCTTAGGATACCATTTGATTTCTTTATTGGCGCTAGAAAATATCATAAAAAGCGTATGGACAACAAATTTTGATGGATTGGTCCTGAAATGCGCACATCAATATAGCCCACTCGTTCCGGTTGAAATTACTACAGCGACATCGGACCGGGTATACCGTGGAGATGCTGACAAGGAACTTCTGTATATTGCTCTACATGGTGACTATAAATATGGTGCCTTAAAAAATACTGAGTCAGAACTTGATACACAAGATGATACGCTTGTAAAGGCGCTGCAACACGAATTGACTAACCGTGACCTGATTGTTATGGGATACAGCGGAAGAGACAAGTCTCTAATGCGTGCGCTGCAACAGGTTTATTCCGTCAAAGGTGCGGGTAAACTTTTTTGGTGTGGTTACGGAATGAATGTCTCAGAAGAAGTAGAATCACTAATTGCACTCTCAAATGAGAACGGAAGAGATGCTTTTTACATACCAACAGAAGGCTTTGATAGTACGATGTACGCAGTCGCACGCCACTGCATGAGTGAAAATAGAGAGTTCCTACAAAAGGTAGATGACATAAAGAAAAGACTCTCCATTACGCTTGAGCCACAGCATACCAGTTTTTTGCTACCCAACACAACCGCAAACAAGGTTGTAAGCACCAATGCATATCCTATTATCTTTCCAAATCAGTGCTATCAATTTGAAGTTATGCTTTCTCCTAATGAAAAGCTCTGGGATTTTTGTAAAACACTTGCCAAAGATGACATTATGGCTGTCCCTTATAAGAATGTTATATATGCATGGGGTTCAAAATCAGTCATTGAAGCGGTATGCCGAGGAAGATTAAAGACAAATGTTGTATTATGCCCCCTGAGTAGGTCATTAATCATTGGAAACGGTACATTCCGAGAGTTGTTACTGAAAACATTTGTCAGCATTCTTGCAACGAGTCATGGCCTTGGTCATTCCAAAGACAAAATTTGGGATACAAAAGAGATATTGAATTGCCGCATTGGCACCAAATATGTAACAGCGTACTTAGGGATTCGGATTGCCCTATTGTTCGATAATAAGCATAATTACATCACACTTGTACCGACCTTTATATATGCTGACGATATCGTACTAAGCAAAGAAGAAAAGAAACAATTTGCCGACCTGTTCAACGCAAAAGTAAATAATGGTCGGCCAAATAAAAACGTAAATGTGTACATCAGAAACTGGGTTGAAAAAATAATTGGCGGCAAAAGTTTTTCATCCAATTACCCTTTTAAAAGCACGACAAGCTTTACATTTTCAGTTGGAAATAGCAGTGCTCTAGTTGGCATAAACTGTGGGAAAAATGCTTCGATACAACTTCCCAATGTCATTTCACCAAAACGTATTGTTTTTTCTGGGATAGAATACCGAGACCCAACATTGCGCTTCTGTGGCGCATCCATGCATACAGTGGCTGAAGATTTCCATCCAATGCGCGGACTGATTTTGAATGCACCCGTAGATTATGCCATGAATAGAGGTATACTGCACTCCTCAATCTCGGTAGGTGTAGTTTGCCCAAGCGAGCACTCCCAAAAGTTTGCACTGTTCCTTTCTGGATTAAATCAGCACTCTCGTTCAGAACATAATTCTGATTACTTAATTGATTTTCCTGGATTCTATCAGGCTTTCAAAATAGGGCTTGATTTACCAGAGACCAACAGTAGCAAGTGGGCACGCATTAGCGCCTCAAATGGGCAAGACAAATATACGGCAGCTGTTGAATTTGGTAACGCAATAATCCAAAAGATTGACCAACTCAATGCGTCTGCTGTTGATGTAGCTTTGATTTACATACCAAAGGAATATGAATACTTCACCGCATATACTGACGGAATAGTAAAATATGATTTGCACGATTATATTAAAGCTTATGCAGCTCAAAAACAGGTAGCAACACAATTTATTCGTGAGAGAACAATTGAAAGCGAATTTCACTGTCAGATTATGTGGGCACTCTCTTTAGCACTGTATGTTAAGTCTGGGCGAACACCGTGGGTTGTAAATGGAATTCAGCCAGATACAGCCTTTGCAGGAATTGGGTACAGCGTCATGGATGCCCCATCAGGAAATAATGTGGTTGTTGGATGCAGCCACATTTACTCTTCTGACGGACGTGGAATGAAATATAAACTTTCAAAAATCCAAGATTGTTCATTTGATAGAAAGAAAAATCCATATTTGTCTGAAGAAGAAGCATATAGAATTGGCCTCAACATCAAAGAGCTATTCTATAAATCTTTTTCCGAATTGCCGAAGCGGGTTGTTATTCATAAACGAACGCCGTTCCGAAAAGAAGAAATTAGCGGATTAGTTAATAGCCTATCCTCCGCTGGAATCCGGAATATTGACCTTCTGGAAATAACATTCGAAGATAACCTAAAGTGTTTTGCACTAAATGAGCAGTGCACACAAGTTGACGGATTTCCTGTGCGCCGTGGTATGTGCTTCCCTATTAGTAAAAATGTCATGTATCTTCTTACTCACGGTATTGCTCCGTCTGTAAAATCTCCGGGCAGAAAATATTTCCAGGGCGGCAAAAGCGTTCCACTTCCTCTAAGAGTCGTCAAGCACTATGGTTCTGGAGATATGGCACAGATTGCAACGGAAATTCTTGGGTTGTCGAAAATGAACTGGAACAGTTTTGGACTGTATTCAAAACTGCCCTGCACGATAGAATCTTCGAATGAAATTGCACGAATCGGATGGCTTCTATCCCAATTTGAAGGATCACTTTACGACTATCGTTTCTTCATGTGACCCCTGATTCTTTACAACGCCTGACAAAAATACACAGTTTTGCAGCAACAAATGCACCTTATATTTTTCCTCTCCATCCTAGAATATCTACAGCCAGATATATTGCCTAGGAACATGGTACAGAATATTTGCATGCCTGATGGAATATTCAGATACAGCAGCTTAAAAGTCAATCTTTATGAAGAAATATTTATAGTATACTTCTAATATTTATTGACAAAAATTGATTTTCAGGGTATTCTTATAAGAAAGGAGTTGATCGCATTGGCAATTACAACAAAGGAAAGTATCCTGAAAGTCCTGAGTGCCTATAACCCTTGGTGGAAAACCGGGATGGTCAGCGCGCAAATGTCAAAAACCTATAAACGGTTTGCGTTTTACGAAGCGATGAAGCGGCTGACGGATAAGGGGATCCGTCGTTCCGTAGTCTTAACGGGAACGAGACGTGTCGGGAAAACAACGATCCAGTACCAGATGATCGAGGCACTTTTAAAATCCGGGATCCCGCCTCAGAAAATTGTTTTTATTTCTCTGGATCACCCCATGCTGAAACTCAGTCAATTTCAGGATGTCCTGGAGTGCTATCACGAAAACATTTATGCGGAACAGGATGTTTATTACTTTTTCGATGAGGTGCAGTATGCACAGGACTGGGATCGCTGGTTAAAAATCATTTACGATACGCAGCCGGATACCTATGTCGTTGCAACCGGTTCTGCCAGCCCGGCATTGATGAAAGGCAGCAGAGAGAGCGGTGCCGGCCGCTGGACGGTTATCCAGGTTCCCACCATGTCTTTTTATGAATACTGTGAACTGCTAAATTTAGACAGGCCCAACATTGCTTCCGATTTGAAAGTAACAACACTGCTCCACAAAAGCCAAATTGAGCGGACGCAAATTATGATGCAGCTTTCCAAAGTCCAGAACCACTTTATGCGGTATTTGCAGGTTGGCGGTTTCCCAGAATTGGCACTGGCTGACAATGATTTGATGGCACAGCAGATCATGCGGGAGGATGTTGTGGATAAAGTGCTGAAGCGTGATCTTCCCTCCCTGTACAATATTCGCAATGCGACGGAGCTCGAGAGAATTTTCTTGTACCTTTGCAATGTATCTTCGGAAATTGTATCCATTGAGGCAATCACGAAAGAACTGAACGGCGTATCCCGCACAACCGTAGAAAACTATATTCAGTATCTGGAAAGCGCAAATCTGATTTACCAGAGCTGGCCGGTGGATATGGCGGGGAAAAAGGTGCTGAAAGCGCGGCCGAAAATCTATATTGCAGACGCGGCCATCCGAAATGCAGTCCTGATGGATGACTCCGTTCTGACAGACCCTGTTGAGATGGGAAAAATCGTTGAAACTGCCGTTTACAAACACGTCGCCGCATTTTACTATCAGTACGCCACCTCCGTCGGCTATTTTAGAGGCGGTAAAAAAGGAAAAGAAATTGATATTGTGGTGGACTATCCCAACACAAACAACATCCTGATCGAAGTCAAATACCGGGAAGGCGCACCAATTGCAGATGATGACGCCATTGTAGAACTGTGTGAGGAATCGTCAGCAGCGATTATCATCACCAAGAATGCAGACGATTTTGGCGTTCACAATACAAAGTGCGGCAAGGATTTGCTGCGAATTCCTGCGTTTGCTTTCCTTTATTTACTTGGAAATGCGGAAAAACACGGCTACCGCGGAATTGAACAATGAACCCCGGTACTGCATGATTTGAAAATAAAATGGCACATCCGCTCCATTGAACTGGATGTGCCGCCACTTCGAATTTTCCGAACTTTTTCGCCCAATTCCGTGGGGATAGTTTGGGGATAGCCTATGCGAAATTGCTTGATTTCAGTTGAACTTATTTGCTATCAAGACCGCATGGTTTCAATGTTTTTTGGCCTATTTAAAACTATTTTAGTTTATTTTTCGAACAAAATAAGCAGCTCATAACCCGGAGGTCGTAGGTTCGAGTCCTGCCTCCGCAACCATAAAAGCACCGGATTTCGATACGAAATCCGGTGCTTTTCTAACTTTTTAACGTAAAATGGAGC
>ERZ772882.1345-NODE-1345-length-26676-cov-7.776981_pt1 | contig 26676 bp, 20 predicted proteins | sample MGYA00580576_ERZ772882 | MGnify/ENA primary metagenome ERZ772882 (study PRJEB29015, sample SAMEA2737658) | human gut metagenome | biome: human gut; feature: human-associated habitat; material: faeces | place: China | collected 2012 ... | reverse complement strand
AACGGCGGCATTGCTGCGGCTTCGGGTTCCGCAACTATCTGGTGCAGGCCAACCGCGGCTATTCGATCGCCAATTCGCACAAGAAACTGGAGAGCATGGCCCCTTACAAGCCCGATTTCATCGTGGCCAACTGTCCGGGGTGCGCGATGTTCCTCGACAAGTGGCAGTACACGATCGCCGAGATGGAGGGGACGACTTACGGCCAGAACGGCCACGGGATTCCCGTCCTGACTTACGAGGAGATGGCCGGTCTGGTGCTCGGTTACGATCCTTGGGCGCTGGGCATGCAGATGCATCAGGTCGACGTCGAACCCCTGCTGGACAAGATGGGCGTCGAGTACGACCCCGCGGCCAAATACCTCGGCCGCAACGGAAAATATATCGGTAAACCTGCGTCGGCGGTGGTGAACTGCTGCCCGACGGACACAATATACGACATCAGAGAGTAATGAAACGAGTGGCAGTCATAGGCGGCGGCGTTGCGGGCATGCAAACGGCCCTGCGTCTGGCAGAACAGGGCATCGAACCTGTAATCATCGAAAAGGAGGCCGAATTGGGCGGCAAACTCCGGGGCTGGCACGTGCTGTTCCCGTCGTTTACCCCGGCGTCGGAGATTCTCACCGAACTGCGCCGCCGCGTCGCGGAGCGCGGTATCGAGGTGCTGACGCAGACCGAAGCCGCCGGGTTTACCCGCGAGGGCGTGCGGCTGACCGACGGGCGTACGATCGCGTGCGACTCGGTGGTGTTGTGTTCGGGATTCACGCTGTTCGACGCGTCGATCAAGGAGGAGTACGGCTACGGCATCTACGACAACGTCTTTACGACGGTGGACATCGAGCGGATGCTCAACGAAGGCCGTGTGGCCAAGGCCGACGGCTCGCGTCCCAAGCGCATCGCTTTCCTGCACTGCGTGGGTTCGCGCGACGAAAAGGTCTGCCAGCAGCACTGTTCCAAGGTGTGCTGCATTACGGGCGTGAAGCAGGCGATGGAGATGAAACAGTTGTTTCCCGACGCCGACGTCTTCAATTTCTACATGGACATCCGCATGTTCGGCCCCGGATACGAAGAGATGTACCGCGAGGCGCAGCAGAAATACAACATCCACTTTATCCGGGGACGTATTTCGGAAGCCAGCCCGACGATCGACGGCCGCGTGCAGATCAAGGCTGAGGATACGTTGACGGGACGTCCGCTGCGCATGAGCGTCGACATGCTGATTCTGATTGTCGGCATGCGGGCCAATGACGACAACGCCGTGCTGGCCGAAGGCGCGGGCCTGCACCGTGCGCCGAGCGGTTTCATGGCGCCGCGCGACATGTTCTTGGGCAACGTGAAGAGCAACGTGGAGGGCATTTTTTACGCCGGAACCGTCACGGCGCCGAAGAATATCGGCGAATCGTTGAACGAAGCAACGGCCGCTGCCGACGCTGCGGCCCGATATCTGGGGGCATAGCGTATGGCGGCGATCAATTTCGGATATACCATCTCCAAGCCGCGGGCGATCGACATCGACCGCAACAACCTGCGCAAGAGCGACGAAATCCTGCACGAAATGCCGGAGCTGCAGGCCTGCATCGGATGCGGGGCCTGCACGGCGGTCTGCACGGCCGGAAATCTCACGGAGTTCAATTTCCGCAAGGTTCACACGCTCGTCCGCCGCGGCGAGTATCAGGGTGCCTACGAGGAGATGAACAAATGCATGCTCTGCGGCAAATGCCGGCTGGTGTGTCCGCGCGGTATCAACACGCGCGGCGTAGTCATGCTTATCAAACGTAAACTGGGAGACTTCTGACGATGACTTTTTTCGCACCATTCTGCATACCGTTCATGGTCGGCGCGGCCGTGATGTTCGTCGTACTGCTCTGGAAGTGGGGTTCGTGGCTCTACCTGCTGCCCCGCGCCGACAAGAAACGGATTCTGTTCGGACTGCCGACGCGCCGTACGCTGGCGGCCGTGTGGGAGGTGATCAGCGAATCGCTGCTGCACCGCCGCATCTTCAAGGTCAATCCGCTGCTGGGCTACATGCACATGAGTCTGGCTTTCGGCTGGTTTCTGCTGATTGCCGTGGGGTGGATCGAGACCATCGCCTACCTCGGATTCCGTTATGTGCCGCTGCAGGGACACGTCTTTTTCAAATATTTCGCCACGGGGCTGGAACATAAGCCCGTGTTCGACTTCCTGATGGACCTGCTGCTGCTCTTCGTCCTTTCGGGCGTGGCGCTGGCTTGGGGCAAGCGCGTTTACTCGCGGGCGATGGGCATGCGGCGTACGACCAAGCACTTGCTGGGCGACCGCGTGGCCCTCTCGGCGTTGTGGTTCGTCTTCCCGGTGCGCCTGATCGCCGAGAGCACGACCTGCGCCCTTTACGGCGGCGGAGGATTCCTGACGGGGGCGGTCGGCGCGTGGATGGCGGAGCACGTCAGCACGCTCGCGCTGATGAATCTCGAAAGCGCGGCATGGTGGGCCTATTCCGCATGCCTCGGTATTTTCTTCGTGGCGTTGCCGTTCTCGCGGTATATGCATATCTTTACCGAGATTCCCCTGATCTTCCTGCGGCATTACGAACTCCGCTCGACCGAAAAGGAGGGGGCGTTCGATCATTTTCAGGTCGAAGCATGTTCGCGCTGCGGTATCTGCATCGATCCCTGTCAGTTGCAGAGCGTGCTGGGAATCAATGACGTGCAGTCGGTCTATTTCCTGCGCGACCGCCGTTACCGGATGCTGCGGCTGGCGACGGCCGACAACTGCCTGATGTGCGGGCGCTGCGCCGAAAAGTGTCCTGTGGACATAGACCTGAATACGCTGCGGCTCAACTCGCGCGATACGATGCGCAACGTGCCCGACGAGAAGCGTTACGACTATTTCAAAGGGCTGGATCGCTCCTCGGGAGAGGGCAAGGTGGGCTATTTCGCGGGGTGCATGACCCTGCTTACGCCCCGTACGATGTCGGCGATGGACAAGGTGTTCCGCGCCGCGGGCGAAGAGGTATGGTGGGCCGACCGCGAAGGCGGCGTCTGCTGCGGCCGGCCGCTGAAGCTGGCCGGCGAGACCGATTCGGCGCGCAGGATGATGCGCTACAATACCGATCTGTTCCGCAAACACGGCATCACGACGCTCGTGACCTCGTGTCCGATCTGCCTGAAGGTTTTCCGCGAGGATTACGAACTGGCCGGAATCGAGGTGCTGCACCATTCGGAATATATCCTGCGTCTGATCCGGGCCGGACGGTTGGATGTCGTGCACGGCCCGACGCGCTTCACCTACCACGATCCCTGCGAATTGGGGCGCGGAAGCGGCATTTACGACGAGCCGCGCGCCGTGATCGAAGCGGTGGGCGAACTGCTCGAACCCGCGCAGACGCGCGAAAACGCACCCTGCTGCGGTTCTTCGGTCGCCAATACGGCCATTTCCGACGGTCAGCAGGTGCGCCTTGCGCAGGCGGTGGCCGAAGAACTGGAGGCCACGGGCGCCGAAGTGATCGTGACGGCCTGCCCGCTCTGCAAGAAGGCCATCGGCCGCGGCACGAGGGGCGAGGTGCGCGACTTGGCGGAGATCGTCGCCGCCGGGCTGAGATAAGACTGAGTTAGGTTAGTGAGTATAAGATGAAAGCAAAGAAAACGATTTTGGACACCATCGGTTCTACGCCGATGGTTCGGATCAATGCGCTGTCGCCCAATCCGAAAGTGAAGATATTCGCCAAGCTCGAAGGGTTCAATCCGACGGGCAGCATCAAGGACCGCATTGCGGTCAAGATGATCGAAACCGCCGAACGCGAAGGCCGCCTGACCAAAGGGAAGACGATCATCGAACCCACGTCGGGAAATACCGGCATCGGACTGGCTATTGTCGGCATCGTCAAAGGCTATCCCGTGGAGATCGTGATGAGCGAGGCCGTGTCGATCGAACGCCGCAAGATCATCCGCGCATACGGCGGCACGGTGCGTCTGACGCCTGCCGCCGAAGGGACGGATGGCGCGATCCGTCTGGCCCGCAAACTCGTCGCGGAGAATCCCGACAAATATTTTATGCCCGACCAGTTCGCCAATGCCGCCAATTACTTGGCGCATTACGAAAACACGGCGCTGGAGATCTGGCAGCAGACGGGCGGACAGATCGACTATCTTGTCTGCGCGATCGGAACGTCGGGGACCCTGATGGGGCTGTCGCGCTTTCTGAAAGTGATGAATCCCGCGATCAAGGTGGTTTGCGCCCAGCCGACCAAGGGGCACTATATTCAGGGTCTCAAGAATATGGAGGAGGCGATCGTGCCCGATATTTACGACCCCTCGAAGATCGACGTGCAGGAATTGGTCGAGAGCGAGGAGGCGATCGACATGGCCCGCAGGATCATCTCCGCGGAGGGTATCTTCGCCGGGATGAGCAGCGGCGCCGCCATGCTGGCCGCCGTACGCACCGCGGCGCGTATCGAGTCGGGGAATATCGTCGTCGTATTTCCCGACCGTGCCGAAAAGTACCTCAGCACGACGATGTTCCGGGAGTTCGAGGATTGAGGCCCGGCAAGCGCGGGCTTGGGGCCGGTAGATTCGGATTCCGGGAGCTGTTGGAGAACTTCCGGGTTGTGCTGGATGCTGAGAAACGAAAAAAAATAATTGTTGGCGGCTGATAAATAGCATGATAGATCGTAAATGCCGCATTGTGCCCGGAAAAATTTGTAGAATCCGAATTTTTGTCTTATCTTTGCACACGCAAAAGCGATAGTACATCACTAAAGACATATCGCGGGATGGAGCAGTTGGCAGCTCGTCGGGCTCATAACCCGAAGGTCGGAGGTTCGAGTCCTCCTCCCGCTACCAAAGGGGCTAAACAGCAATGTTTGGCCCCTAATTTTATGCTCTGTAAAGTAGTTAAGTGTCTTATAATCAGTAAATAAGTAAAATTGCTATGTTTTTTAAAATATTTTAGTAATTAACCAAAATCGGGGCATTTTAGGGGTTCTTTGGAATACCGGGCAAAATCTGAAAATCTCGGTATTCCAGACTTGTAATGAAAAGTATTCCAGCAGGTTATAAAACAATCTGCTGACTATGGTTGAAATATTACGAATCACTTACTATCTCTATGAATTTAAGCGTACAAAGCAAGGAGAGGTACCTATCTATTGCAAGCTGACTACTGACGGGATTAACCGTCAGCAATTCTCTACCCGGTTGTATATCAGACCTGAAATTTGGGACAAAGACGCTCAATGTGTCCGTGGAACCTCGGAAGATGCCGTATTGATTAACCGTCGGTTACAGGACATCACCGTCGAGCTGAAAAGCATTGAGCGTAAATTATACGAAGCAGATGGAAATGTTTCACTCGATGAAATTTATTCTCTTTATAAGAATAAGACTGCCAATGAGCATACATTGTGTGGAATTTTCCGGGAACGTATAAAGCGGATGGAATCTCTCGTAGGCAAAGAATATTCACCTTCTACGTTGCAAAAATTCCGAGAGGTATTCGCCCACGTGGAGCGATATATCCAGAATTTATATAAGAGTACGGACATTCCGATACGCCGTGTGGATTATTTTTTCGTAAAGCAGTTCGAGGACACCCTATTATCTCAAGGACTGAAAGCGATTACTATAAATAAAATCATGCAGCGGCTGCGTCAGATGGTCGTATATGCGTTCAAGTGTAACTATATCCAACAAGACCCATTTGTTGAATATAGACCTTTAAAAGAGCGAAAACGGCTGGTATTCCTTACGCAGGAAGAATTGAAATTGTTGGAAGATTATCATTTTGCCCAACAACGGTTGGAAGAGGTGAAGAATATCTATCTTTTCTCCGTCTATACTGGATTGGCTTATCATGAAGCGCAAGCCCTGCAACCGAAACATATTGTCAAGGGTTTCGATGGGCGAAACTGGATTAATCTGGTACGTCAGAAAACAGACCGGGAGATTGCTGTTCCACTGCTTCCTCAGGCCGAAAAATTAATAATTTGGTTTGAAAGGTTTTGTAAGGTAAATGAGTATGTGCAACCGCGCATCTCTAATCAAAAGGTCAATTCCTATTTACGGGAAATAGCGGAGGTTGTGGGTATCGACAAAAAACTGACCCACCATACAGCCCGTAAAACCTTTGCAACGACGATTTTGCTCTATAACGATGTGCCTATTGAAGTTGTGAGCAAATTACTTGGTCACTCCGATATTTCAGTTACCCAGCGCTCCTATGCGCAGGTTCTAAATAAGAATATCAGCAATCATATCGGGCGGTTGGAAAAGGTGCTTGATATGTAATAAAAGTGCTGATAACCAGCAAAATAGTTGCTGAATTATTTGGAAATCTCGAATATTTTTCGTATATTGTTAATACAGTTAAAGATTTATAGTCAGGTCTTTACATTGCCCGATGCAATCGGAAGCAAGTTTAGTTAGGGGATAGCCCGTGTGTATGCATGGGCTTCCCTCGTTTAACACCCCATAGGAGAAGTATGGGGATAATACATATTGATATGGTAACAAAAAGAGTTTTCCAATCATTGTCTGCCATAACGCTTGGGCGTCATAAAATGAATGACCCGCGTTATGAATTTCTGACCGAAGAGAAAAACGGAGAGGTAGTCAGTTGTATCGTCAATAATGCGGAGATAAAGGATGTACCCGGAATCGATTATGAGTTGAGCATAAATCCGGATTATCCGGACAAGATAGATGCACTCCAAATTATTATCAATGATGAAAGCAAGAAGTTAGGGGATGTTTTCATGCAGTTGCCCTACGGAGTAATTAAGAAGAACGTTCCCGGCATTGGTGCTACAACGCTGGCGCTGCGTTCGCCGAACAACTGTATCGTCGTGTGTCCCACCAAAGCTTTGGCATATGAGAAATATCTGACGGGCATAGACCCTCAAACGGGGAGAAATCCGTATTTATATGTGGGCGGCGGATTTGGGGATATTAAACAATCCCCTTCCTCGAAAGCTATCAATAAGTATTTATCAAATAAGACGATACGCTATAAAAAGATTTTGGTCGTAGCAGACAGTCTTCGGAAAGTAATGGAGAAAATCGAGCCGAGGCTTCGGGATTGGTATATAATGGTGGATGAGATTGATTCTTATCAGTCGGATAGTACTTATCGGAATCGTGCTTTGGGCTGGGTAATGGACTATTTCTTCAAATTTCCGGAACGCCAACGCTGTCTGGTATCTGCGACAATGCGCCCGTTTTCCAATCCGGAGATATTGAAAATGCCCGTTATCGAAGTGAATTTCAGGCGATTGATTAAGCGCGAGGTGAAGCTGTTATATACAAACGACGTCCATTTGACAACGGCCCAAACGATAATCCGCTTGCGTGACATGTACGGCTCAGGGCATAAAATTGCGGTCGCATATAACAGGATATCGGCTATCCGGGCTGTCATCAATCTGCTGCCGGAAGAATTAAGGACGGAATGCGCAATCTTGTGCAGTGCGCAAAGCCAAAGTGAAGCAGGAGCTTATTATGCGAATTTAGAGGGGACGTGTCTTCCCAAGCCAATTACATTTATAACGTGTACCTACTTCGTTGGAGTTGATATTGACGAGCGATTTCACCTATTATCCGTATCGGATATCAAGCAGATATATACGATTCTTTCACCGGAAAAAATGTTGCAGATTGCAGGCCGATGCAGGCATCCCCAAGGTCTATATGATGAAACGATTATCTACAACTCCTCTTCAAAATTGAATGAACGCTATACTGTATACAATAAAAATAAGCTGTTGTGTTTGGCTGATGAACTATGTAATATGTATAATGCGACTGTTAAAATATATGAAAATTTTAATGGTGTATTGACGTACAGTTTCTTGAGTTCAATGCAGTCGTTGATTCGTCAATCCAAGCAAACATTCTACGGAAGTACGCCTGTCAGTCTGATTCGGAAGAGTATTCATGGAAATTATGTGATATCCTACTTCAATATCGATGCTCTTGTTGAATTCGTACGATTGCGAGAAGCGATTTACCTGATACCAGACGGTTTGGTTGAAGCATTGGGAAAAACATGCCGTATCGTTGACTGGAAAAAAATGTGGCATGAAAACGGTGAGGCTACTCAAAAAGTTGTTGCGGCAACAAATAAGGATTTAAAAGAGCTGCAGTACCAGAGTGTCGATGAGGTTGTTGAGGCAATCAGGGAGATGCATGAACAGAGAACAGACTGTATCCCGGTTTCTATGGAGAATCTCAAGCGTAAATGCAATCGAACTCAACGCGGATTTGTCGAGCGTTATGAGAAATTATCGCAGTATGTCCCATTTGAAAATCTGGTACAAAGGCTTTCGGATATGAGGGACAAAAGCAACGCTTGGTACAAATGGTATCACAATGCGGTTATCTTCAATGCGCTGGCAGAGAATCACCCATTCAAACAAGTTATCAAAGCGAGCTTTAAGCCAGAAACAAAGTGGTGCTCTTTAGATATTCAGGAGCATTTAAATGTCATTTTCGAACAAATGGGGATGAAACCTGTTAAAGAGGAGCGTGAAGCTGTGAAATGGCTAAAATGCCTGTGTACCTTGCAGCGAAATAAAGATGCCGTCAAGGGCAACTATTATATAGTTAAAAATTACTGTTCCGAAAAATACCTGAATTGTGAGATTGCACAAACAATTTCGATGGCAACTCCGATTAACGAAGAATTCAAACTCTAGTACTCACTTATATCAATATATTTATATATAAATATTATAAGTTAAGTGAGTAATTGAGGATATAAAGGCTTGTCATTAATGGCAGGCCTTTCATTTTATGGGGTACTTGAATCAAGTAAAACAGTAATCCCCAACGTAGGATAATCATATATATAATTCAATCTTGATTTTCAGAAACTTTTAACCGTAATTTGCACCTACAATACCCCAAGGGTGTGTTGTATTTCAAAAACATTTTCTAACTTTGTGATACCGTTCGTCAGAGCGGTGACATATTGATTGATGAAAGTGTTTAGCTTCATCCTGTACTGGGAATCTGGTAAATTTTAAGGACAGGGATAGGCAATACAAACACTCATCACTTGCGTAGATATATCATTCTTGATATACTGCCCAAGTGTGGGGTATTGTTTATTTGTCCTATGGCTTACCAGAGCCTCCAGTACGATAAACTAACAACTCCACACTTTCTTTTTATAATCACCCGAATCGGAGTTGGGCGGGGAAAATAGATAGCGAAATGTTAAAAAAATTATTTAGCAAACCGACTATGCATAGGCAAATATATGTTTATGCAAAATCAGTAAATAGTGCTTATAAAGCACATAATACTAATATGCTAAATGCAGCTACTGAACTTTTTTATACATACTGTTATGAGAAAGGATCTGTTCACCTCACAAAATACACGAAATCAGAAGAATTTCAATGCGTTGGGCAGGCTTTTGCAATTACAGCAATCTACGTTGATTTAGGAAATCCTAATGCACAATCAATAGCCGCAGAAAACGCATATTATTGTCTTACTTGTGCTGTTCAAAAAGGGGATGAATATGCAAAACAATGGCTATTTAACTTATTAATATACGGACACAAACTACTGAATGACAAATTCACCGAAGCATTTTATCTCATAAAAAACGATTTAACAGATATTGTATCCTCAATCTTTATAACAGCATCCAGTATCAATGAACTTATCACAGAAACGGCATACTATATATTAACGCTATTTTTCGATCCCATAGTTGAAGAACCTCTTACTAAGGAGACAAATATAGAATATCTACTCGACGATGTTTCAGGCTTAATACGAGTCATTGGAAAGCAGAATCATAATATTGCGGTTTCTATCGGTAAGCAAATACATGATAAAGTGTATACCGCAGTAGAGCAAACTGTAAAAAATTATTAAAATGTCAGATAGAATCGTTTACGACTCATTTCCTCCATTCTGCAGATTGCACATGGAAGGATTTGAGTTCCCTTTCAACTATATTGAAATATGGGAAGGTGGACAAGCTATTGACGAATTCTCTTTTAATGGGATTATTCGAGCAGAAGTAGTATATGAGGATAATAAGCGAATTGCCCGTATCTCAATACCGGATTTGGCCTTAGTTTTTATCGCCCATATAGCTCCATACCTTAAGCTCCAAAATGATTTTGACGACTTAATAACAGGAGATCATCGACTGCAATATATTCGAGTTCCAGCAAAAACGAACACCACGTGTGTCGGATTAACTATGATGCAGATGCTTATTGGGTCTACCATACCAGAAAAGAATTTTCAAACTAATGAGCCATATTGTTGTAATGTCTTTCTGAAAAATAGGTGTGTTGCAAAAGTGTCATTCTCGATGTGCAATCCAGAACGGCTGATTGAATTTACCTACCAAATTTAAGAGAATTTAGCACTTAAGAAAATATGAAACATATAATTATAACGATTATTTGCTGCACTTTATATAATGTATGTTCGGCACAAATCAACCAATATGATCGGCCATCGTACAGTTCATTTTCATTACCTTCATTCAATGAAATGGCCGCACAGGCCGAAATGATGGCAAAGGCAAGAGCCAAGGCATTAGAGAAATATAACTATTATCTCAATCTGGCAAATCAGGCCTATGATCGTTCTGATTATTCTGCATTTTTAGGCTATTCTTCACAGGCACTTTCCACTGGTTTTTTCAATTCGGAATTATATTTCAAAAGAGGGTTGGCATTTGTTTCTATAAATAATATTTCAGCAGCTAAACAGGAATTTAAAATAGCCAAAAAACACGGCCATCCTCAAGCAGACATGGCGTTAAAACAACTTAGGAAACGTCGCAAATAATATGGGCTATACATTTTACTGCTTAATTTGTGGTTACACCGATTCCTGTGTAGGCCATCGTTGGGAAGATGAAACACCATTAGCCAAATTTACATCCTTTACTTGTAAAGATTGTAAACGCTTATGCGATAATCGTTATCTGAAAGGTCAGCCCAATACTTCGATATATGCTTCAACCGGGCAGATATATTGGGAATATATCTCCGATGAACCTTTCTGCATGTGGTGCGGGTCAAAGAATGTCGAGGAGTGGAGCAAAGATAATCCGGTGTGTCCTCAATGTGGGGGAGTGATGAAGAAATTATAATTACAACAAGTAATGAAAAATATCTTAAATCGTTTATTCAAAAGACAAACTAATACTAATGATGATTTGGTAAATAAATTGGATTTTAATCAATATTTATCCAATGAATTCAAGTTCCAACATCAAAATTCTAAATGTCAGTTACGGGCTAATCCCAATGACAAAGTTACATTAGGTATTTTATTAAATCGGATTTTTGATATAGGCCCAAACGAGGTTTCTGACTTGTATATCATAGCAGATAATTTGTCAGAAAAGAAAGGCTGGCTGATTATGGATCAAAATATTATCTGGAATTTTGATTTATGTGACGCTATTCTTTTTAAAAATGAGTCTGGGGAAATTCAATATAGGTATGGTGAAAATGTCGTACTGTCGATTGCTTATAGAAAGCATATGGATAGCGATGAAGATCAATCTATTGGTCGGACAAAAAATAATATTATTATCCATTTAAGAGGATGTGGTGGTGGAAAAGATACATGGTTTATTCGGGCATCCATAATGATTCCGGCCTTTACTTTAGAGGATGATAAAACGTATATAAGAACGCAGAATCAACCTCAAACATTCACCATATTATTAGCTTATGACAATACAGATTCAGTTCAACGTATTGCTGAATATCATACAGTGTATAATAATGCAATAAAGAAGATTAAAGCGGGAGAACCATTAGAAGAGCCCGAATCATGGATTCAAGGTTTATTCATACCAAATGTAGGTCACGACCTTTATTGGGGCAATAAAGTATTACAAGAAAAACGCTATTGGGATGCAATTGTGTATTTCGAAAATGTATATTATAGTTTGAAAGAACTTTGGTTCAAGAGTGAGTTGCCCGATGATGCTCAGGTTGCATTTTATGATAGTTGTTATTCAATTGGGTGGTGTTATGCTGAGTTAAAGTTATATGAACGAGCTTTATTTTATCTGGAAATATGCCTATCACGTGGGAATGTCGCAGATAAAGTCGAATATATCAATTGTTTAGTGCAAAGTAAGGATATTAGAGCAATGTGGTTTATTCTTCGTGAATTGCAACGATTGTCGCAATTGAAAGAGAATGAGTTCACAGGTGAAATCATATCTTATTATCATTTCTTATATAGGAGACGGGGCTATGTGCTGATTGATATGGGAAAATTAGATGAGGCTGAGACTGAATTTACAAAAATGTTAGAAGACGAGGTTAATAAGGAATTTGCTCAAAGAGAGTTGGAATATATTAAACAATTGAGAGCGTCTACCCAATCTTAATTTATACTCACTTACTTTGTAATAGATATATAAAGTAAGTGAGTGTAATAAATGCGTTAATGTTATCTAAACTTATAAAATACACGTTAGCTGCTGTATCTGTATTATTTGGTGTGATGTTGCTATTAAACACATGCTTAATAATTGGAATAAGTGTGCCAACGCTACCTTGTGCCAAGAAACAAATAGAGTGTTTATTTGACATTCATTTACCCGCATATAAAGAAGATTCGGTTTGGCGTCGAGAATCATTTACACATGACATTTCGGAGTATCAAGAGTTCCAATTTGATTCCATGAATCAACGAGAATGGATGATGTTTTTGGATAATATCAAGTCAAGGATAGGTGATACGACAATGATGGATATTACAGTCCATAAGTATTCAAAGTCTTATCCTCGTATAGATGGCTTTAATGGCGGCTACGGATTCTCTCTTTATAAAGATTATGAGGAAGCTTCGCTTGTAATTGATACGATGCTATATAGAGGTTATTTTGAATATAAATCTTATTGAATCCAATGAAAGGTTATTTACCCATACTTATTACACTGTTGATGTTTGGATGTGGAAGAAGGCCCAACACCGTTCGAATTTCTTATTTACAGAATGATACTTTAACAGAAGAACCAGAGATATTAATATCTGCTGATAGACAAAAGGATAGTATAGTGTATATTCCTTATGATTCAATTTTTGCTAATCTTTATAATTCGCAGATGTGGAATTGCAAAGAGAAGCCGACCGAAGCTTTTAGGATAATAGATTCATTGAAGCTGGATTGGTATTCATTGAATCTTTTGATGAAAGATAGACTATATCCACAAGCCAAGGTATTATACATTACCTTGCCTGATAGTACAACATTTAATGTGATTCAAAAACCTCGTCATAATGATATTCATTATATTGATACAATGTTAATGTTGAGTTATTGTGGTAGTTATGATATCATTCCCGCTTTTCAGAGAGAATTGGAAAAATATTTATCGTTACCCATTACGTTTAAGAAAACATTACCTATGTTTGCAAACAGTCAAGGGAATAATTCAGAAGGAGGTTTAATAGATAGGTCAACTAACGGCATATATGTTTTATATACACTTAATAAAAAATATAAGATATATAGTTACGATGATAATACAGGAGGTACTGGACGTAATTATCGAACCTATATACAATACCAATCAGCTGGAAAAACATGCTATAAATTATTTCCTCCAGACCAAGAAGAAAGTAAGCAAATTCAAAAAATATGGGAATTTTTACACCATAATACAACCTATTATGTATTATTAAGTTTTGCTAGGCTTTATTCTCGCAGTTGGATTGAATGCTTGGAAATTGTGACCATAAAAAATGGTGCTCCTGTGTATCATATGGAGTTTTTTCCTCATGGACTTCAGAAAAAACTATATGCAAATATTCCAAGAGAAGAATTGAGCACATTTTATAAAGAAAACAATCGACAAGGATTAGAGTTCCCAAATGGAGATTGTTGGTTAAATATTAATGTTGATTTTAATCCAAAGACATTGGAAGTATTTTATAATGAAGTAAAATACCCAGAATTAGGTGATAGAAAATCTTTCAGATTATTATTACCATAGTTTTTACTATTTTGATAAAGTAAACGAATATAAATTTGATTCACCCTAATGCTTAATAGTGGTTTACTCATTCAGATTAATTATTTTATATAAAAATTTATGTTTGAGTGAGTAACCTTGCCTTTCTCCGGGCTTTTTCTCCTGCAATATGAGAATCAAGTAACTACGGCTATTAAAATGATATAACCGAATATCCTCTGTCCCCACATGCGAATCGGCTCAAGTACCACCCATCATACGATGAATTCTTGTGGTTACTTGAGTCGAATTCATTATTTTCTGCAATAAAAATTTTTCTGAAAGGCTGAAAATGTATGCCCGTGCGATATATCCCCCGAATACCCCCTCCCGCCTTGCGGGATTGGGTTCCGACCCCAGCTGGGCTTTGGGGCATATCATATTATTGCCCATGTTGTCGAATCTTATAAATCTATGACTATGAACCACACGCTCAAATTCCTGCGGACATTCACCCTCGACGAGTTCAAAGAGTGGAAAGGCATCCTTCAAATCCGCATCATCCACAACGAGCAGACGGGCAAGTATTTCTTCGGGTATGGCGATAAGGCGGGCGCCGTCACGTCGAAGTATCCCGCCGAAGCGCTCGACCATCCCGTCATTTCGGAAGTTCTCTCCGAGGAGAGCGGCGAGCAGTTCCTCCTGCTTCACAATGCAGGCGACAATCCGCAGTTCACCACGGTAGCCGTACTGTAAGAATCGCCCTCTTCATTTAAAAGGCTGTTCCCCTCAAAAGGAGCAGCCTTGCTTTTTATCACCGTACTATAATCATTCCCAATCAAATAACCATTTATCTATGCAATTACGACATTCACAACGCCGGGCGGCCAAGATGCGGCTGGCCCTGCAAGGGGCATCGGGTTCGGGCAAGACCTACTCCAGCCTACTGCTGGCCTGCGGTATGGCTTCCGACTGGACGAAAATCGCCGTTATCGACACCGAGAACGGCAGTGCAGACCTCTATGCCCATCTGGGAGCCTACAACGTACTCTCCCTTTCGGAACCCTACAATCCGGAGAAGTACATCGATGCCATCGGTATCTGCGAAAGCGCAGGCATGGAAGTAATCATCATCGACAGTATTTCGCATTGCTGGGATTACCTGCTGGATTTCCACGCCAATCTGCAAGGCAACTCCTTTGCCAACTGGGCCAAGGTCACGCCGCGTCAGAACGCCTTTATCCAGCGTATCCTCAATTCCTCGTGCCATGTCATCTGTACCATGCGCAGCAAACAGGAGTACGTGCTTAACGAGCGTAACGGGAAGATGATTCCGGAGAAAGTAGGGTTGAAGGCCGTGCAGCGTGACAACGTGGACTATGAGTTCACCATCGTCTTCGACGTGAATATGAAGCACTATGCCACGGCATCCAAAGACCGTACGGAACTGTTCGCCGGGAAACCGGAATTTCCCATTACCAGCCAAGTCGGGACACGGATTCTCGACTGGTGCAACCAATGTCAAACCCCAACCCCTGTAAGCTATGGAAGCAGCTATCCGGCGGGCAATGCAGCCCGATAACCAGCACCACCTGCTGCCCTTTGTGCCCGTTGAAGATGCGAAGGACGATATGCAGCCGATTATTTCCTCGCCCTCGTTCGGTGAGGATGAAGAATCCCCGTTTCGGGAAACTCCCGAAGAACAGCCACGCAAGCCTTTCATCGAGGCCAATACCAAACAGGTCAGCCTTTACCACCTCAAGAACGACTGTATTACCCCGGTATTCTCCAAAGACAACGAGGTGACCATCTCCCATAACCAATTCATCGAAACCATGTGGGAGTGTGTGCAGCGGATGTTCCGAGGAGATACGGTAGACAATCCCGAAATCCGGGTGAGCCATATCGTCAAGGGACGAACTCCCGAAGCCATCCACAAGGCGGTGCACGAGCTTACGGATGCAGACAAGACGATTTATTACGAGCGGATGATGTTCTGCATCGAAATTCCCTCTGTCACGGAAACCATCGACGGATGCAGGCTGAACCTTACGATAGGGGGTGTCAGAGCCTATAACCAAGAGAACCTGTACAGCAAGAAAGGCTTCGAGAAGTTCAAGGTCTTTATCGGCTTCAAAAACATGGTGTGCTGCAATATGTGTGTGGCTACGAACGGTGTGGCCGAAGAGATACGGGTGACAAATACGCAGGAACTGACGGCGAAGATTACCGAACTGGTGGTAAGCTATAATGCCAAACGCCATCTGGAGCGGATGCGGGCATTGCTCGATACCTCCATGTCGGAGAGTCAGTTCGCACAGCTGGTAGGCAAGGCGAGGTTATACCAGTTCCTGCCACCGGCACAGCGGAAACTGCTCCCGGAGTTCGAGTTCACGGACTGCCATCTGAACACCATTGCAAGGGCCTATTACAACGACCCGGCATTTGCCTGCGACAAGCAAGAAGAGATAGACCTATGGCGGGTGTTCAACCTCTTTACTGGAGCCAACAAGTCGAGTTATATCGATTCGTTCCTAACGAGGAGCCGCAATGCTATGGTATTTGCAGACGGACTGGCAAAGGCGCTGGCGGGAGAGAAGGAATACAGTTGGTTTGTGGAATGAAACAACGTAATGGCTATGGTACGAATTTTATATAAAATATTCTTCGGGTATCTGTTGAAATGGTGGATTTAATCAGTTCAAATATTGAATAAACAATACTTGTTGGAATACTTTTTAACAGAGGAGCTAGTATAATTCATTGAAATATAGGCTTAAACATTCCGAGTTCGAGTCCTCCTCCCGCTACCAAAGGGGTCGGATTTTTCAATCCGCCCCCTGTTTTTTTGTAAACCGACGGCGAATAATGCAGGCTGACGGCGATCTACAAACCGTGCGCCTTGATAATCCTCCGGAACATGCTTTTCACGACGAGCGTGTGGAACGGGCGGATCAGGTTGAAATAGAAGAATCCCAGCCGGTTGTGGTATCGGACCAAGGTGCTCAGGTGGATTTCGCGCGCTTCGGCGTAAACCGAGAGGTAGGCTTTCAGGTGTTTGTCGTCGAGTGAAATTACCGTTTCATTGTCGGTTTTGCCGACGACCGACATCATGCGGTAATCCCTGCCGCTGCGGATTGCCTTTTCCAGCTGTTTCGCATCGCCGTTGTCGGTTTGCAGTCCGAACGGTCTGACCAGCGCGTTGCGCAGTTTGAACAGCGTGTTTAGCCATCCGGGCATCGTCGTCCAGAATGCCGTCATCAGGTCGTCGGGCGAGATTTTGCGCCGGCAGGTCATGCCGTATGTGAAGCAGTCGTGGTAATCACCCGGCAGACAGGGTGTCAGCAGCGACCGGGGCGGAATGTCTGTCTTGTGAATTTTCATGTCGTTGTGTCGAAGTTGCGTTTGGTTTCAACAAGATATGCAAAAAAACGGAACGAACCGCCGTCGGGTCGCAAACTCCGGCGCGTAATTTGCCGGGTAGCGTATAACGTCAAATTCCAAAAGTTATGAAAGAGGATACGAAAACGACCTGCACGCCTTGCGAGCAGAATTTCGAACGCAAGGTCGATGAGTTGGTGAAGGAGGGCAAGGCCCCGACCGCCAGAGAGCGTGAAGAGAAGGAAGCCGAAGTGGAAGCGGCTTTCTCCGACCGCGGGAAAGAGAAAAAGTAACGCCGTCGGGTGTGTATGCAAAGAGCCTGCTACTTGTGAGGAGCAGGCTCTTTTATGCGTATGTCCGTGTTATTGCTGCTTCTTGTAGGCTTCGACGCCGCTACGCAGGAACTGCACGAAGTTTTCGACGTTGAGGTCGTATCCGCGCGGCGGCACGAGCGTTTTCCCGTCGCGGCCCTGCAGTACGTAGTAGGGCTGGGCGTTGACGCCGTAGGTTTTCAGCGCATAGTAGGAGTTGATCTTGCCGAGACTTTTGAGCACTTTGCCCGAATCGGCGGTCACCCATTCGTTTTCGGGCAGGACTTTCTTGTCGTCGGAGTAGAGCGCCGCGATCACGTAATCCCGGCGCAGGATATCCAGCACCTGCGGATCGGACCAAACGCGGGCTTCCATTTCGCGGCAGTTTACGCAGCCGTGGCCCGTGAAGTCGATGAACAGCGGCTTGTCGACTTTCGCGGCGTATGCTTCGGCCTCCTGCAGGTCGAAGAATCCTTCGAGTCCGTGCGGCAGGTGCAGGAAGTCGCTGTGCTTGGGTTTTTTGCCGTCTGCGGTCAGCAGCATGCCCGGTTCGCCCGAAGCTGCGGCTGAGCCGACCTGTCCGATGACGAAGTCCTGCGTATGCAGGGGCGGCAGGTAGCCCGAAAGTCCCTTGAGGGGCGCACCCCACATGCCGGGAATCAGGTATACGACGAACGAGAAGGTGATGATCGCCAGCGCCAGCCGTCCTACGCCGAGGTAGGGCATGTCGCTGTCGTGCGCGAATTTGATTTTTCCGAGCAGATAGAGTCCCAGCAGCGAGAAGGTCACGATCCATACGGCCAGATAGATCTCGCGGTCGAGCAGTCCCCAGTGGTAGGTCTGGTCGGCGACCGAAAGGAACTTCATGCCGAGGGCGACTTCGATGAAGCCCAGCACGACCTTCACCGAGTTGAGCCAGCCGCCGCTCTTGGGCAGTTTCTTGAGCATCGAGGGGAAGAAGGCGAAGATCGTAAACGGCAGGGCGAATGCCACCGAGAATGCGAGCATCGTGACGATCGGACTCCAGAATTCGCCCGAAGTCGATTTGATGAGCACCGAACCGACGATCGGTCCCGTGCAGGAGAACGACACCAGCACGAGCGTCAGGGCCATGAAGAAGATGCCGGCCAAGCCTTTAGAATCGGCTTTGGCGTCGGTCTTGTTCACCATCCACGAGGGCATCGTGATCTCGAAAGCCCCGAAGAACGAAGCGGCGAAGACCATGAATACGAGGAAGAAGAGGATGTTCGGGAGCCAGTGCGTCGCCAGCCAGTTGAAGATGTCGGCCGTCACGGTGTCGCCGCCCAGAATGCGTGTGATGACGATGATGGCCGCGATGGGGAGCGTGTAGAGCGCGACGATGAAGAATCCGTACATGGCGGCACGGAAGCGGCCGCGTGCGGGACCTCCTTCGCCCTTCATGAAGAACGAAACTGTCATCGGAACCATCGGGAACACGCAGGGGGTCAGCAGGGCTGCAAAGCCCCAGAGGATGGCTTCGATAATCAGCGCCCACAGCGTGCCGCCTCCTGCGGCGTTCTTCTGCGCCGGGACGATCTCCGCGGCAGCTGTCGGGGCCGTGCCGGAGGCCGTATCCGCGGCGGCTTCCGCCGGGGTGTCTTTGGCGGAGGAGTCGTTATTCGGGGAGACGGCTGCAGTACTGTTAGCTGCTGCCGAGCCGGGACGTGCGGTCAGCTCGACCGTCAGTTCCGTGTCGTCGGGGGGCATGCAGCTCGTGTCGTCGCAGATCATCCATTCGATTGCGGCCTTGACGGTGGCTTTGGCCGCGGCGAGTTTTACTTGCTGGGCGAAGCGGGCCTTGCCGGCGAAGGTGCCGATCTCCATCTCGAATGTCTTGTCGTAATGGCGTTCCGGCGTCGAAAGCTGTTCCACGCCGCCTTCGAGCGTTACGCCGTCGCCCGGCGTAAAGACGATGGCCGTAGCGTTGGGGCCGCCTTCGTAGGGTCCCATGTCGTACATATGGTAGGGGGCGGGAATCGACGCTTCGAGAACGATCCGGTAGACATCGCCTTCGAGGTGCTCCACGGAGCTTTTCCAGCTGACGTTCTGAGCCGTGGCCGCTGTGAAAGCGAACAGCGCGGCAACCGGCAGTAAAAGTGTGCGAAACAGTTTGTACATAGTCGTGGCGCGTTATAATTTGTGCAAAGATAGGTGTTTTTTGCGGATAAATTGCTACATTCGCACGATGATTCGCCTGTCGCTCATAATCCCCACGCACAATAGGTCCGAACGGCTTATCGCCGCGCTCGAATCGGTCATACGGCAGGATTTGCCCGCCGCCGACTGGGAGTGCGTGGTCGTGAGCAACAACTCGACGGACGACACCGTCGCGCGGTTCGGGGATTTTGCGGCCCGTTATCCCGGCCTGAACCTGCGCCTTGTGACGGAGGACGGTCCGGGCGTCTCCTATGCCCGCAACCGGGGCATTGCCGAGACTTCGGCCCCGCTGCTGGTTTTCATCGACGACGACGAGCGTATCAATCCGGGATTCTTGCGCGCCTATGCCGACTTTTTCGATGCGCATCCCGACGCTGTCGTGGCTGGGGGGCGCATTATCGCCGAGTATGTGACGGGACGTCCCGCGTGGCTCTCGAAATATACCGAGATGCCGATCGCCAATCCGATGGATTTCGGCGACGCCGTGCGGCCGTTTCCTGCCGGCCGGGTGCCGGGCGGCGGCAACATGGCGTTCCGGCGTTCGGCGGCCCTGCGCTACGGGGGCTTCGACCCTTCGCTGGGGCGTGTCGGACGGATGTTGATCGGGGGTGAGGAGAACGATTTCTTCGAACGCCTGATGCGCGGCGGCGAGACCTGCTGGTATGTGCCCGGTGCGGTTATGTGGCATATCATTCCGCCCGAAAAACTGACCGAATCCTATTTCCGCCGCCTTTGTTACAACGTCGGCGTGAGCCAGCGTCTGCGGGCGGGCATGTATCGCCGCTATCCGAAGACGCTTCTGTTCGAGAGCCTGAAATGGGGCGCGACGCTGCTGCTGTCGCTTACGATGGCGCCCCGCAAGTCGCTTTGGCTGATCCGGATGCGCTATGAGATCAGCCGGGGGCTTCTCTCCGATCCGCAATGAAAAACCGCAGTCCGGAGACTGCGGTTCTGTCTGTCTTGCGATCTTCTTTTTAGAAAAGATACTTTTCGTTTTTGACCTTGTTCACGAGCCGGGAGATGTCCTCCCACGCTTCTTCGCCGAACGTCGTGCCGACGACCTCGATGACCTTACCCGCCGTGATGGCCCCGATCGTGCCGCACTGGCGCAGCGAAAGTCCGTCGCAGAGTCCCGAAAGGAATCCCGCGGCGTAGAAGTCGCCCGCGCCCGTCGTGTCCACGCGCTTGGCTGCGGCCATGATGCCTACATGCACCACTTCGTCGCCCTGCTTGATCATGGCGCCCTTGATGCCGATTTTCACCACGGCCAGCTCGCACATTTCAGAAATTACCTGCAGGGCGTTCAGCGGTTCGGCTTCGCAGGTGAAGGTCTTGGCTTCGTCCTCGTTGGCGAAAACGATGTCCACGTAGTCGCGGACCAGACCGCGCAGGAATTCGAGATTCTCGGCCACGATGTTGAAGCTGGCCAGATCGACGGCGACTTTCAGCCCGCACTCCTTGGCCGTCTTGGCGGCTTTGAGAATCAGGTCGTGGTTCTGCACCAGATAGCCCTCGACGTAGAGACAGTCGTAATGGTCGAAAATCGACGCTTCGATCTCTTCGGCCGTCAGTTCGAGCGCGGCGCCCAGATGGGTGACCATCGTGCGTTCGCCGTCGGGCGAGATGAGCGACACGCATTTGCCCGAACGCTCCGTGCCCCGGAAGATGACCGGTTCCACACCCAAGTTTTCGAGCGCCTGCACGAAGAAGTCGCCCGTCGTATCCTGTCCGACCTTGCCGATGAACCCGACATCGCAGCCCAGTTTGGCCATGGCGCGGATGGTGTTGCCCGCCGAGCCGCCGAGTGACAGCGAGTAGGGCAGTCCTGCCACGGATTTCGAAATTTCGGTCTGCAGGGTGGTGTCCACGAGGCTCATCGAGCCTTTGGCGAGTTTGAAGCGACTCAGCACGGAGTCGGATTTCAGATTGACCAGCATGTCCGTCAGGGCATTGCCGATGCCTATAACACGTTTCATTCGGTAAGTTCGGGATTGCGTTTTGGATTATATGGAGAGTATCTTGACCAGTTCGAGGTCCTTGCGGTCGATGCCCTTGTCGTGCTTCACGGCTTTGGCGAAGGGGACGTAGACGATCTTGCCGTTCATCGTGCCGATCATCACGTTGCGCTGTCCGTCGAGGATCGCCTCGATGGCCGCTTCGCCCATGCGCGAGGCGAGGATGCGGTCCACGGCCGTCGGCGAGCCGCCGCGCTGGATATGGCCCAGAATCGTCACTCGCGCGTCGTACTGCGGGAACTCCTTCTTCACACGTTCGGCCAGCGCCGTGGCGCCGCCCGTCTTGGGATTCTCCGCGACGATCACGATCGCCGAGTTCTTGCTCTTGCGGAACCCGTGGTTGATCAGTTCCGCCAGCTGGTCGACCTCGGTCTCCATCTCCGGGATGATCGCCGCCTCGGAACCCGTCGCGATGGCGCTGTTGAGCGCCAGGTAACCCGCCGTGTGGCCCATCACCTCGACGAAAAAGAGGCGTTCGTGGCTTGACGCCGTGTCGCGCAGTTTGTCGACCGACTCCATGATCGTATTCAGCGCCGTGTCGTAGCCGATCGTCGAGTCCGTGCCTCCGAGGTCGTTGTCGATCGTTCCGGGAAGCCCCACGATCGGCACGTTGTATTCCTCGGCGAAAAGTCCCGCGCCGGTCAGCGATCCGTCGCCGCCGATCACCACCAGAGCGTCGATGCCCGCGGCCACCATGTTGTCGTAAGCCGCCTTGCGGCCTTCCACGGTCTTGAACTCCTCGCTGCGGGCGGTTTTCAGAATCGTGCCGCCCAGCTGGATGATGTTGCTCACGCTCTGCGATTTGAATTCAACGATCTCGTTGAATACCAAACCTTTGAATCCGCGCATGATTCCTTTTACGGTAAATCCGTTGTAGATTGCGCTGCGCGTCACCGCGCGGATTGCCGCATTCATGCCCGGCGCGTCGCCGCCCGATGTCAGAATGCCTATGCTCTTGATTCCGGCCATACTCTCATTTGTTAAAAACAAAACCGTTCAAAGGTACGAAAATATTTCAAAAATTTCAAAAATACGGGCGGCCCAAAAAGGATGCCGCCCGTATTTCCGGGAACTTTTTATTTTAACGCGAATGATTTCCGGCTTCGCTTACCGGGACCGGGCGGCGCTGCCGCGGGCCGTTTTTGCGCTGTCGGCGGCGTCGGTTTCCCGGCGGATCGTCACCGAGGCTTCGTCGTCGGTCTCGGAGGCTTTGACCGAGACCTTCCGGCCGTCGGCGTTGACCCGCAGTTCGCCCTGCTTCTTGTCGACGGTGATGTCGATGGATTTCGAGGGCACGGAGATGTGGAGCGTCTTGCGGCCCTCCTCGATCACGCTTTCGTCGTCGTAATCTTCCAGCAGGCGTTCGAGGGTGGTGGTGTCGCCGTCGATGACGATTTCGCTCTGGAACACCTGTTCGAGGACCCTGCGTTTCGTCCGGAACTTGTCGCCCACGTTCTCGCGGATGGCCACGCACGATACGGCGATGATCGAGGCCAGCCACAGCAGGAAGATGGCCAGCACGGTCTTGCCGCCGGGTTTGCGCGAGGCGATCAGGCACATCAGCACGTAGATCAGCAGGATGATGGGGATGAGCGTGGCCAGGATGCCCAGGCTCGCGATCCAGATCGACACCGTGTTGCCGAAGACGGCGGGCGTGAAGAAACCCTCTCCGCCGACGATCAGGGCGAACATGCCGATGATCAGGGCGCAGGCCGCCATGATGAGTCCGAAGACGATGAACCCGGCGATGATTTTCAGCAGGATCAGCACCACCTTGCCGAAGACCGATACGACTTCGGCGACGATCGGTTTGGCCTTGGCGTCGGGTTCGGCGCAGGCCGTGGCGGTGGCCGCGGTGACCTCGCCGATGGATTGTGCGGTGATCTTCTCGCCGTTCATTTCGAGTTTCTGCCGCGCCGAACGGGCCGCCGGAACGGCGAACCACATGATGAAATAGCAGATCAGGAAGATGCCGAACAGGTTGCCGAACATCGGGCTGAACCAGTGCAGGAAGGGAATCCACCCGAAGCAGGTGAACAGCAGGGGCAGAAACAGCCCGAGGCGCACCCACACTGGGTCGATGTCGAAATATTTGCCGATTCCGGCGCAGACGCCGCCCAGCTTGGCGTTTTCCGTGTCGCGGTAGAGCCGGCGGGGGATGCGCGGCGTGTCGCAGTGCAGGTCGCGGTCGACGCTCTCCCGGGAGATGTCCTCGGCCGAGCCCATCTGCCGGATGATGTTCAGGATCAGCGGTTTCTCCACGATGCGGGTGTTATCCTGCGCCGAGAGGATCAGTTCCGCGATGCGGGCTTCGATGTCGGCGACGATCTCCGCGCCGTCGGCCGTGTCCTTATAGGTTGTCTTGAGGCTCTCGAGGTAGGTTTCGAGGGCCTCGTAAGCGTCGGCGTCCATCGTGAATGCCACGCCCGAGATGCTGCATTTTTTAACCTCTTTCATGGTTGTCGCGTCGTTTCGGAATTCAGAGTTTGCGGATGCTGCCGCCGCTCGACTTTTCCAGCGAAGTCTGGCAGTCGCCCGAGTAGCGGACCGACGAGCCGCTCGATGCGCTGGCGGTGAGTTTTCCGCTGCAATCGATCGAAGCGCTGGCGGCGCTCGATGTGTCGATCGAGGCGTTGACGGCCGAGAATTTTTCGGCGTTGAGTTTCGATGCCGAACTCATGTCGGCCCTGAACGTCCCGGCGGAACCTTCGAGGATGATTTTCGATGCGCTCGATGCGTCGAGCGAACAGCTTTCGGCCTCGATCGAGGCCTCGACCTTCGAGGCGCTCGATGTTTCGATGGTGCAGGAGACGGCTTCCACCGCGGCTTTGATCTTGGCGGCGCTCGAAGCCTCGATGCTGAATTTGCCGGCTTTGAGCGTCGTCTCGCCGATGATCTTCGAGGCGCTCGAAGCGTCGAGCGAGCGGATTTTCCCGTTGGCCGGGACGGTGATCGTGACGTTGCCGTTCTGGATGTTGTTCACCTTTTGATCGAGGGTGGCTTCGAGTTTGCCCTTGACGGCCCGGACCACCACCAGGTCGATCAGGTTGTCGTCGGCTTCGATGCGGATGTCCGACACCTTGTCCGAGATGACGACTTTCACGGCGCGCGAGGCTTCGATGCCGTCGAAATCGGGTGCCGGAACGGTTTTGGTGACGATCTTGCCGCTGCCCTTGATGTTTTTGCCCAGCAGGGGCGCTGCGACGCAGGCGACATAAGCGGTTGCGGAGAGGCACGCTGCGATCAGGACGGCTATCAGCAGGAGTTTTTTCATGGTTTTGTTTTTTGGGGGTTAATTGTTTTTTCCGTGGCGGATGAGTTGGATCTGTCCGACGAGTTCATCCCAGGCTTCGTCGAGCGTTGCGAGGTATTCGCGGCCTTTGTCCGTGAGCGTGTAGTACTTGCGGGGCGGACCCTGCGGGGATTCCTCCCAGCGGTAGGTCAGCAGTCCGGCATTTTTCTGCCGGGTGAGGATCGGGTAGAGCGTACCCTCGACTACGATCATCTCGGCCTGCTTGAGTTCGGCGATGATCTTCGGAGCATACGAGTCCTCGCGGGAGAGAATGGCGAGGATGCAGTACTCCAGAATTCCTTTGCGCATTTGCGCCTTTACGTTGTCTTCAGCCATGGTGCTATGCGTTTAACCTTTTGGGGGCTTTGGGAACGATCAGCCAGAGGATGATGTAAACCCAGAGCGAGAGACCTCCGAAGAAGATCAGGAGCAGGGTTGCGATGCGTACCAGTGATGTATCGAGTCCGAAGAATTCGGCCAGGCCGGCACAGACGCCTGCGATAATGCTGTCTTGGGAACGGAATAACCGTCTGTTTTCGTTCGTTGCCATGATTTTATCGGTTTTTGCTGTTGATATTGAATTTTCGGGCCGGCTCCTCGGGAATGACGATCCAGAGGATGATGTAGGCCCAGATCGAAAGTCCGCCGAAAAGGATCAGCAGGAGCATCAGCAGCCGGATCAGCGTCGGGTCGGAGTCGAAGTACGCGGCGAGACCCCCGCAGATGCCGGCGATCGAACGCTCGGTGCGCGAGCGGTAGAGTTTGCGCAGGGGCGGCTGTTCGGCGGATTCGGTTCCGGTCCCTCCCTCGGCGGACTCGGACCGCTCCGCGCCGCGGGGTTCGCCGAAATCGGCCGGACTGCCCATCTGGGCCATCGTCGCACGGACGACGTCGAGCGTAATGACCCGCATGGGCGAGGCGACCCGCTCGCGGAATATCTCCGCCACACGGGCCTCGATGTCGCCCATCGTTTCGGCGTCACCCTCCGGCAGGCGCCGCCGGATGTCGTCGAAATAGCTGCCCAGTACCCGGTAGGCGTCCTCGTCGAGGATGAATGCCACGGAGCCGATGTTTACGTTTACAGTCTCTTTCATGGTCGTAAAAGTATTGTCGCGGTTTGATGTTTTGCGGGTTTTACTATTATTACAATGCAAATATAATACGAATTTTAGTATTATGTAATACAGAGTACCTCATTTTTTGAAATTATTTTTCATACCTATATTTAGAACGGCGGCAATTTGGGGTTCGGGGGGGGTATGCGCCGGAGAGGAACTCGCGGTTCGGCGGGGTCTCTTCTCCCCCCCCCTTTCAAAGGGAGGCCGGGAGGGATTGTCTGTCTGGATGCGCGACGCGCATATCGCCCGGCATAAAAAGGGCCGGAGCAACGCTCCGGCCCTGGTCGTTATCGCTGCTGCGACAGTCGTTAGTCCTCGAGCTTCGCCGAGAGGAACTCGCGGTTCAGACGGGCGATATGCGCAATGGAAATCTGCTTGGGGCACTCGGCCTGGCAGGCTCCCGTGTTGGTGCAGTTGCCGAAGCCCAGTTCGTCCATCTTGGCGACCATCGCCT
>ERZ772882.1316-NODE-1316-length-27147-cov-4.825705_pt1 | contig 27147 bp, 28 predicted proteins | sample MGYA00580576_ERZ772882 | MGnify/ENA primary metagenome ERZ772882 (study PRJEB29015, sample SAMEA2737658) | human gut metagenome | biome: human gut; feature: human-associated habitat; material: faeces | place: China | collected 2012 ... | reverse complement strand
GAGCCTATAGGCTCAGCTAGTAATAGACCCTAAGGGGCCTGTGCAAACCACCAGCACGGCCGGTGGTTATGATTGTGTGGTATTCATCCTCTGGCGCACACATAAGCGAGCAGCCCGGCGCACAGGGGCTTTTTTATATTGTTCGGCTGTTCTGCGGCCATAGGAAAACCTCCCTTTGGGTCAATGCTGCCCGTATTGTACCACAAAGGGAGGCGTTCGTCGAGGGGGTTCTTTTACGTGATATCGAGGTCAACCGTGACCTGATAGTAGTCGCAGGCGTGGGCGGTGTAGTTTTTGACGTTTTCCTTGGAGATCATGTTCATTTGCAGGAAGGAGCAGAAGACGTAGGCGTTGTCGTCCAGAATCATCTGCTGAAGCGTCACCGCCATCTCGCCCCGCTTGGCGGGGTCGAATTCCCGGGACAGCTGCTCGATCAGCGCCGTGACCTCCGGATTGTCATAAGCGCCAAAATTGTAGCTCATGCCGGGAACGCAGGAGGTGGTGAAGAAATACTGGGGGTCGCCGGAGGGAGCTGTTACCAGCGCGGAAGCGTAAATATCCCAGCTGCCCATGTCCGCCAGAAACTCCCGGCGGTTTGCGGTGCAGTTGATGTCCACGTCAATGCCGATCTCTTTGAGGGACGCCTGGGCGGACTCGGCCAGCAGGGGCAGCTCCTGACGGGAGGGGTAGGTCAGCCATCGGACGGTCAGCTTCACGCCGTCCTTTTCCCGGATGCCGTCGCCGTCGGAATCCACCCAGCCCGCTTCCTCCAGAACCGCCTTCGCGCCCTCGGGGTCGTAGGCTTCCGCCGTGACGTTCTCGCCGCCGAAGGTGGAGAAGCCGTCGGGGAACGCACCGTTGGCCGCGACGCCGTGGCCGTCTAAGAGGGTCTTCACGAAGCCCTCCTTGTTGATGCCCATGGCGATGGTCTTGCGGACGGCGGTGTCCTGAATGATGGGGCTGGTCATGTTCATGGAGCCGAAGAAGGCGCGGGAGGTCTGGATGGCGGAGAACTGATAACCGCCGTTTTCAAAATTGGGGTAAGCCTCATAGGCCATGCCGTAGGCGGCGTCAATATCCCCGGCCTGTAGGGCAGCGGAGAGGGTGTCGCCGTTACTAAGGGTGCGGATGGTCAGCTCGTCAATTTTGGGCGTGCCGTTCCAATACCGGGTGTTGGGGGTCAGCGTCAGATGGTCGTCCGTGACCAGCTCCTTTACAACGTAGGGGCCGGTACCAACGACAATGCCGTTTTCAAAATCCGACGCGTCCACATCGATGATGCAGCCGTAGGGGTCGCCCAGATAGTTCATCAGGGCAGGGTTTGGCTCGCTGGTGGTGACGGTCAATACCTGACCGTCGGCGGCCACGTCCACGATCTTCGTGTCGCTGGGGGCGCGGTCGTGGTTTTCCAGCAGGTGATTCAGGCACTGCTTTACGGCCTCGCCGTCCATGTCCCGGCCGGAGGAGAATTTTACGCCGCTGCGGAGAGTGATCGTCCAGGTGCAGCCGCCGTCGTTTGTCCAGTCGGTGGCCAGCCAGGGTTCCAGCTCCATGGCGTCGGTGTAATGCACCAGCGTTTCTCCGATGCCGTAGCGGATGCAGGCCCAGCCGTTGTAGGTGCGGTGGGGGTCAACGGTTTCTTCCCAGTTTTCGGAGTTGAAGGTGGTGTCGCCGATGACCATGGTTTTTTTGGCTGCCGCGCCGCCCTCGGAGGCTTTGCCGCCGCAGCCGGTCAGCAGAGCAGCTGCCAGACAGGCGGTCAGCAGGAGAGAAATAATCTTTCTCATGATGGATTCCTTTCGTAGTCGATATTTATGTCCTGCCGGACGTCACGGCATAACATCATGATAGTACGCTGTCAATTAAGCGTTTGGTGTAATCGTTTTTGGGATTCCGGATGACCTCATCCGGGGTGCCTTCCTCCACGATCTCGCCACGGTACATCACCAGTACCCGGTCACAGAACTGCTGCACCAGAGAAATGTCGTGGGAGATAAAGAGAATGGAGAGGCCGCGCCCCTGTCGGGTTCTCAGGGCGTTCAGCAGCTCCAGAATTTCCTTCTGCACCGTCACATCCAGCGCGGAGGTGATCTCGTCGCAGATCAGGAGCCGGGGCGCGATGGCCAACGCCCGGGCGATCGCCGCCCGCTGGCACTGTCCGCCGCTGACCTGATGAGGGTAGCGGCCGGCATATTCCGGGGGCAGGCCGCAGTCTTTCAGAAGGGCTTCCACTTTTTTTCGGGTTTCCTTTTGGGAAAGTCCGGCATTTCGCAGGCTTTCGTCGATGCCGTCGCCCAAAGTGCGGCGGGGGTCAAAGGACTCCGCCGGGGTCTGGAAAACCATCTGCATGGTTTTGTAAACCGCCCGCAGCGCCTTGCCTTTCAGGTGAGTGATGTCCTCGCCGTCCAGAAAAACGGAGCCGGAGGTGGCCTCCACAAGCCGGGCGATCATGTTGACGGCGGTGGTTTTGCCGCTGCCGCTTTCCCCGATGATGGCGAGACACTCGCCGGGGAACAGGTCAAAGCCGATGTTTTTCACGGCGGTAAAATCCGCCTGCCCCTGCCGGGAGAAGGTTTTGGTCAGGCCGCTGACTTTCAGGATCGGTTCCATGTCTTCACCTCCGGAGCCGGGGCACGGCCGCAAGGAGTGCTCTGGTATAGTCTGCCTGAGGATTTGCCAGAACATCCCCGGTTTTTCCGTATTCCACGGTCTTTCCGTCTTTCAGCACCAGCACGTTGTCGGCCATGGCGCCGATGACGCCCAGATTGTGGGCGACCAGGACGATGGCGGTGCCGAAGGTGTCCCGCACCATCCGCATTTCCTCCACCACCTGCTTCTGCAAGGTCACGTCCAGCGCGGAGGTCGGCTCGTCCGCAAGAAGAACGCCGGGGCTCAACAGCATAGCGGCGGCAATACCCACCCGCTGCTGCATTCCGCCGGAAAGCTCGAAGGGGTAGCTTGTGAGAATCCGCTTCCCGTCTTCAAAGCCAAGCTTTGTCAGCATTTCCAGCGCGCGCCCTTCAAACGCCGCCTTGGAAATTCTGCCATGCTCCCGCATGGCCTCATACAGCTGCGCCCCCACCGTGCGGATGGGGCAGAAGGCGCTGCCCGCGCTCTGGAAGATATAGCCCAGTCCCGGGCCGCAGAGCTTGCGCAATTCCTTTTGGGGAAGTGCGGTAAGATTTTCCCCTTTGTACCAGATGCTGCCCCTGGTGACCCGGCCTTCACTGCCAAGCAGACCCATAGCCGCTTTGATCAGGGTGGATTTGCCGCTGCCGCTTTCCCCCACAATGCCTAAGATTTCGCCGGGGGACAGGGTGAAGCTCACGTCCTCTACGGCGGGCTGCCCCAGATAGGCGATATCCACATGCTCGTATTTCAGTAAGGTTTCCATGTTCTACCTCCGGCTTCTGGGGTCTGCGTAGTCCCGGATGGTGTCGCCCAGAAGGTTGAAGATCATCACCGAAAGGAAAATGGCAATGCCGGGGCTGAAGGTGATCCACGGGGAGGTGGTCATGAGACTTCTGGTGTCGCTCATCATGCTGCCCCATTCGGGGATCGGCGGCTTCGCGCCCAGCCCCAGAAAGCTCAGCGCAGCCAGCTCCATCATCATAGTCCCGATGTCCAGCATGGCTGTGACCAGAACGGGGCCGATGATGTTGGGAAGAATGTGCCTGAAAATGATCTTTGCCGTGCCGCTGCCGGACAGCCGGACGGCCTTCATCCACTGGGTTTCTTTTTGCGCCAATGTCTGGCTTCGGGCGATCCGGGCGTATTTCGGCCACGAGATCGCCGCCAGTGCGATAATGGCGTTTTGCAATCCGCCGCCCAGCACCCCCGCCACCGCGAGGGCGAACACCAGACCGGGGAACGCCAGAAACACGTCGGAAACGCGCATCAGCACCGTATCGGTCAGGCCGCCGACCCAGCCGCAGGTCACGCCCACCGCCGTGCCAAGGGTCGTGATGATGGCTACCAGCAAAAGCGTGGAAAAAATACTCGCCCGGCTTCCGGCAATGACCCGGGACAGCATATCCCGGCCGTACCGGTCCGTTCCGAGAGGGTGGGCTTTGGTAGGCGCCTGTTTGGCGATGTCCAGATTCTGGAGGTACGGGTCATAGGGCGTCAGGTACTCCGAAAAGAAGGAGCAAACAATCAGGGCGATTGCCAGGACGGAAAAAAGAATCAGGCGGGCTTTCACCGTGTTTCGCCTGACTGTGCCGATGGAGGTTTTTACGGTCTTCATCCCGCCTGCACCCCCAGTCGGATTCTCGGGTCGAGGACGTGGTAGAGAATGTCCGTGACCAGATTCACCATCACGTAAATGATCGCCATCCAGACCACATAAGCCTGAATGAGGGGGTAGTCCCGCATGGTGATGGCGTCCACCGCCAGCTTCCCCACGCCGTCCCACATGAAGATGCTTTCAATAATGGCCGTGCCGCCGAGCAGGCTGCCGATGGACAGCGCCAGCAGGGTCAGAATGGTGAGCATGGCGGATTTCAGGACGCTTTTCCACAGGATCACCCTCCTGCGCACGCCTCTTGCCGCCGCGCCGAGAACGTAGTCTTTATTCAGCTCCTCCAGCACCGCGGCTCTGACCTGCCGCATATACTTGGCGGACATGGCAATGGCCAGCGTCAGGGTGGGGAGGATCGCGCCCTGCACCGTCGTCCCGCCGGAAATGACGGGCAGAAGCTTCCATTTTATGGAAAACAGCTGCATCAGCAGCAGCGCCACAAAAAAGTTGGGCAGACTGTTGCCGATGAAGCTGAAAAACCGCAGAACATAGTCTGTAAATTTATCGTGCTTCACCGCCGCCCAGATGCCCAGCGGAATGGAAATGATCACGGTCGCCCCGATGGAGAGCGCCGTCAGCAGCAGCGTCGCCGGGAGCTTGGACACAAACGTCCCGAACACGTCCTTCCCGGAAACGTAGCTGACGCCCATATTGCCGGTCAGCAGCCCTCTCAGCCATGCGCCATATTGCGTCAGAAAGGGCTGGTCAAGCCCCAGCTCCGCCCGTTTGGCGTCGATGATCTCCTGCGCCACCGCGCCCTTGTCGCCGTACAGCTCGATAATGGCGTCGCTGCCTGCGGCGCGCATCATGGCAAAGGACAGAAAGGTAATGCCCAGCAGCACCGGGATCAGCTGCAAAAAGCGCTTGCCTATATATTTGTTCAAAATGGATATCCCCTTTAGGAAGCCAGTGCTTCCTCAGCTTTCCAGCAGTCCCGCTTTCCGCCCCTCGATGAGGAACATGGGCGTGGAGGCGTTGTTGATGCGCTCCTCCTTTGTCCAGACCTGCTTCCAGATCTCCGTATCCGCAGCAGCCTGCATCCCTAGTCCGCGCAGCACCCGCAGATCCCATGCAGGACGCTGGTGCGCGGAAAGCGGTGCCTGCCGCGCGATCGCTTCCATCGCAGAAACATCTGTTCCCGCCGTTTCATCCCGAACATCAGCGCTTTGCAGATTTTTTCTGTCCTGCGCGTGGGCAAGCTGTGCGCCCTCATCCCACAGATAGCGATACCAGTTCGCGTCAAAGTTCAGAAGCACGCCGCCCGGTTTCAAGACGCGCATCCATTGGGCGTAGGCTTTTTCCGGATCATGCAGGTTCCATGTAACATTTCTCGTGACCAGTACATCGAAGGACGCCGTCTGAAAGGCAAGCTTTTCCGCGTTCATCTGCTGAAAGTGAATATGCTTTGCCAGTGCACCGGCATTGTGCCGCGCTTCTTCCAGCATCGACGCCGTATAGTCTACCGCTGTGACCTGATAGCCGAGCTCTGCCAGAATGATCGCGAAAAAGCCCGGCCCGGTGCCAACATCCAGCACCCGGATTTCCTCTGGGCATCTATCCGGGAATCGTGCAGCAATTCTGCCGGAGATCACGCCGCGCCAGACTGTTTTCTGGTCAGAGGCAAGCTCTTCCTGATTGACTGTAGAATAACCGGAAGCGCGGTTCGTCCAGTAGTGAATATTTTCTTCCTCATAGGTTGCAAACTGTTTCATGGTATCATCCTCTCTCGTGCGGCGTTATGCTTTCCTTGCCCAAATGCCGAACATCGGCGCGTGCGTCAAATCCAACGCTCCAAGGATTCGCTGCCCGACTGTTGCATCTGACCGGCAGTCGGAAAAACCGATCCTGCGCAAAACACGCATATCCCACGCGGGGCGCAGCTGCCCAATGTCCATGGTCAAGGTGATCTCGTCGTTTTCCTGCTGCAAGGCGTCGGTCATGCCGATATGTCCATACGGGCTGTCCGGCGCGACCTTGCAGTTTTGCATACTGTGGCTGCGCACATTCGCGGCGTAGTCCGCGTCAAAGTTCAGGAGCCAGCCGCCAGGCTTCAAAACCCGGAACCATTCCCGGTAGGCCTTCTCCGGTTCCGGAAGCGTCCATGTGAGATTGCGGCTGAGAACCACATCAAAGCTTTCCTCCGCATAGGAAAGCGCCTGCGCGTCCATCTCCCGGAATACAATATCGAGATTTCGCTGTGCGGCAAGCAATCTGGCTTCCTCCAGCATGGCAGGCGTCAGATCAATGCCCTCTACCTGATGCCCCGCCTGCGCCAGCAGCACCGCAAAAAAGCCGGTTCCTGTGCCGACGTCCAGAATCCGCAAATGCTCCTTCTCCGGCAGAAGCCTTTCTATCTCACGGAGCCATTTTTGTCCCATTTCATTTTCAAGCTCATTTTTTCGCACTGCCCCGAAGTCGTGTGAGCGAAGCGTCCAATAGTGCCGGACGCGCTGCTCCATTGCAGAAATCATTGTCATACTTCCTTTTCCAATTCTCCATATGCGATCATGGGCGCTCCTGTCTCGATTCCAAGAGACGCTGTCTGATACAGCACCACGCCGTCAGTTTCCGCGTGAATCCTGCAAAGCGGCTCGCTGAAAATGTTCCGGATCTCGCCCAGAAGTTCTCCTTTTTGGATTTGATCGCCGGGCTTTTTCCTCGGATACCAACAGCCGCTTGCCGGTGCATCCAGATACCGGCCGTTCTGTACCATCGTGTGGGAATACGATATGGCGGGCGCATCCTTCAGAAATCCAAGTCCGCGCAGGATATTTTTCACATCCGCAATGTCCGCCAGAACCTCATCCTCCAAAAGCAGCCCGCAGCCGCCGCGTTCCAGAATGATCGCGGGAACGCCGCACTGACCTGCGTGGCTGTAAAAACCGTTTCTTGATTCGGAACGGACCAGATATTTCGCTTCGGTCCATCTTGCCATGCGACAGGACGCCGCGCAGACCTCCGGCTTGGCTGCACCGTGGTAATATGCGTGCGGGATCAGGTTCTCACAAAAACCGCCGGAATGTAAATCCACCAGACAATCCGTATTTCGGATGATCTCCGTTTCCAGAAACGCAGCAAGCCTCTGTGTCTGTGTGCCGTCGACTGTCCCCGGAAATTCCCGGTTCAGATTTTTGCCGTCATGGGGTACAACGTCTGCGCTGCGCGAGAGAAAGCCATCATAATTGCAGCAATGCAGCAGTAAAATCGTTCCCTGTACATTTTCGGGTGTCAGCTCCTGCGCCAAGCGGATCAATGCTTCTATGCCAATGTGCTCCCGGCTGTGAACGCCTGCGGAAACTGTAATCGTTTTGCCGGTTTCCCTGCCGCAGATCAACGTGGCAGGGATCGTCATGCCCGTTTTCGGCACATGCAGGAGGATTTTCTTTTTGGTATTTTTCGCGTATTTCATGCTTGTTTCGGTCAGTCCACTTCCTCCGCGTCGACGAACAGGTTTGTGATCTGCACGGGGATCGGCAGGCGGCTCTGCTTGACGGCGCGAAGCACCATATCCTTGAGCTCAGCGCAGCAGGGCTTGTCCATCGTGACGATGGTGACGCTTGCAACGTCGTTGAGGCTGAAAATATCCGCCAGCTTCACGGTAATATCAAAGTCGTTTTCCGGGCAGCAGATCAGCGGCACCCGTCCCTTGGATAGTGCGTCATGGAAGCCCGGATAGGAAAATGCCGAGCAGTCCGCCGCAATGAGCAGGTGGCCGTGATGGTAATAGGGCGAGAGCTTCGGCGCTTTGTAGAGCTTGATCGGCCACTGCACCAGGTCGCTGCTTTCCTGAAGCAGCGCTTCGGGGCTGAAGTCACGGACTCGTTTCCATGGGTCAAAATTCTTGTCGATCATAGCGTTCCTCCTCAGCGAATGTAGCGGTCAATGGCCTTTTTGAAATCGTCAAGCGTCTGTGTATCGCCGGACTGCACTGCGTCCACAACGCAGTGGTCGAGATGGTCTTTCAAAATTACCTTGGCGATGGATTGCAGCGCGCCAATCACGGCAGAAAGCTGCATCAGAACGTCTGAGCAGTCTTCTCCGCTGTCTACCATCGCGCGGACGTGCTGCAAATGTCCGGAGGCTCTTGCCAGCCGGTTCTGAACATATTTCGTGTTTTCATGATGGTGCGGATGCTTGTGTCCGTCCGCATGGTCATGCTCGTGCGGATGCGCATGGTCATGGTCATGCGTGTGTTCATGTTCATGAAAATGCTCCTGTTCCAGTTCGTCCACGCACACCACCACCTTTCATTTTTGTATTTTACAAAATTTCGCGCTGGCTCGTAAGCCTCCCCGGGGGATGAAATTTTGTGCGCGGCACAGAAATCAGAACCCCCTCCGGGGGTAAAGGGTGCAGTCATAGGCTATAATTCGTACCATCTTCCATAATTAGATCAGATAATCAGATATATTGTCCAAAAAACTCAGAATAGTTTTGTGCAAAAAAGCTGACAATATGGATGAATATCCACACCGAGGGATAGAAACAGCGTGCAGCCGATTCCGGCTGCACGCTGTCTGCGGAGAAATAATCGGTATTCAGAGGTAAAGTCCGTTCAGTTTCGGTCGCTCTGCATGATAGCAATCCATGCAATAGCATTTTCCATTCTGAATATGCGCCGCATATTCAGAAATGAGTTCTCCACAACCAGAACAAGTCTTATACTGAAACACATGACCAACGAACGGAAGTTCCAGTGAAATGCTTTCTTCAGTAATCTTAAAAACCTGTTCAGCTGGGGCGTGGAGAATAGTATCCGTCAACTCCTCCCAGCCAGCATTTTCCGGCCAAACGTCAGGATCAGGCCACGGTAGAGCCAATTCATTGCGTAGGCTCAGACGGACAGCTTTTCCATCCGAAAGGCGAATGACAGTATAGACCTGTTTTCCATGATTCCGAATGATAATATTTCCTTTTGCGAGCGTACAGTTCAACATGATTTGCACCGCATCCACACCGCAAACCTGATTTTCTGCGATACAGGCCAGTTTCTCCCGGTGTAAATCTGTAATATGTAAAATGCGCAGAGCCTCTACGCTAGCGCGATAGCCAGTTGCGAGAACAGGGCACGGATGCCCATGAAAAGCAATACAGGTTTCCCAAGTTCGTTCCATATCAATTCCTCAAATTAGCAGAAAACGATTGTACGGATGAACACAATCCAGACATACAATCTTTCCGTTTTCATTTCTTGTGTAATACTCTGCCGTTTGTTCGCCGCAGCATTCACAGGTCATGCTTTTGAAAATCCGCGCTTTTTCCGGAAGCGGTTGCGCAGGCTTAATTTCAAAAAGATCCGCGGCTGCTGTTTTGCACAGATAGTCGTTCTTTTCTTTTGCCGTCATATCGACAAGCGGTCGCAGCACCAGTCGGGCACTCTGTCCTGTCTTTCTGCAATAAAATGTGTATGCATGTTTTCCGCGCATCCGGAAAAGCAAATTGCCTTTTCCAACGGAGCATCCCAGAATGCTTTGAATCGCATCCACGCCGCAGGCATCATTTTCCGCAACGCAAACGAACTCCTCATCTTCGGAAAATGCCTCATGGAATAGCTCCATCACATACATCGCCGCCTTAATGCCGATGATAAGTCCCGGGCAGCTATGACCATGAAATTCCACGCTTCGTGCATGCAGCTGCTCAAAGCTCATTGCCTGTAATTGTTCGTTCCTTTTGTTCATGATAAACTCCTCTACACAAAATGAAGCGTCTCCAGAATCTCGTTCCGTAATCCGACAAATTCGCTGCTGGTTCGATCCCTTGGATATGGCAGAGAGATCGCAAGTTCTTTTTGGATTTGGCTTGGACGCGGCGTCAAAATGATAACTTTTTGGGCCAGATAAACCGCTTCGTCAATGTCATGTGTAATCATCAGCATGGTGTTCTTCTGCCACTGCCAAATTCGTATCAACTCGTCCTGCAGCCGCATCCTTGTAAACGCGTCCAATGCGCCGAGTGGTTCATCCAGAAGCAGTACGGAAGGATCATTTGCCAGCGCTCTGGCTAATGCAGCACGCTGCTGCATTCCGCCAGATATCTTTGCAGGATAAACATTTGAGAAATCTTCCAGCCGCATAATTTGCAGCAGTTCATTGATCCTTGCTTGATCTTGTTGACTTTTTCTCAGCATTTTGGGACCAAACTCGATATTTTCTCTGACGGTCAGCCAAGAAAACAGCGCATTTTGCTGAAACATCATGCCGCAGTCTGCATTTGGACCCGAAACCGCTTTTCCATTGATTTGGACGATTCCGTGATCAGCGCATTCTAATCCAGCCAGTATCCGCAGAAGCGTCGTTTTTCCGCAGCCACTTTCGCCAACAAGTGCCAGAAATGTTCCTGGCTCTGCACAAAAGGATATGTCATTCAAAACATCCAGTGTCAGACCGGTTTCCCGCTGTAAAAACTGTTTTGACAGATGCAGGACTTCTATTGATCCACTTCTGGTATCAGGCATCGGCATTCTCCTCCCAGCGTAAAATCCGCCTGCGGAGCAGGCCCAGCGCCGCATCGACGAATAAAAATGTAATGCAGATCATAACGATCGCTGTATACATTTTCGTAAAATTGCCCCAGCCGCGCTGCCATGTGATATACCACGCAAGGCCTGATTCTACGCCCATCATCTCTGCAATCATTAGGGAGCCGCAGGCAGCGCGCATACCGCTGATCATACCCTGAAATAAGCAGGGCAGAACACTCGGCAATGTTACATAGCGGAGAATTTTCCATTCGCTACTTGCCCCGAGCGTCTGCGCAGCTTCAATATATGCATGATCTACCTGCAAAATCCCACGCATGATTCCGGACGCAACAGGATACCATACAGAATACGCGACCATTGCAACGCAGCCTTGAAACAGACTTTTGGAGAGCACAAAAAACAGTGCCATCCATGTAACGGATGGAATTGGCGCAAGCACGCGAAGAATCGGTGCAATCCAATATCGCGCTTTTCGGGAGCGTCCTGCTGGGATGCCAGTCAGCAATCCGATCAGCATCCCCCAAAAGTAACCGGTAAACAGCAGCTTGAGCGAATTTCCGGCGCAGTCAAGAAGAATGCTCCGATCCAAAACCAACTCTGCAAGAAGCCGATCCGTACTTGGAAACATGGGCGGACCAAAGATGCCTGTTTTCTGTGTTAGAACGTCCAGCACAAGAAAAATCAGAAAAATAGCCGTATACCACGCAGAACGGTCTCGAAGCCAGTTTAATACAGAGCTGCTTTGGATGGATAACAGTGTTAAAATCAGGACACCGCACATCAGGATGCCGATGAATACAGGAAGCGCTCCAGATACAGCCTGTGCATTTGGAACAGTGTAATGCTCTATCAGGACGGCCGCTCCAGCTAAAAGCGGAAGCAATCCGCATGTCATCCGTTTAATCTTCTTCATAGATTTAACCTAATTGTGGTCTTTCAGGTGCGTGAGGGTAAACGGTTCGCAGAACAGTTAAGATGCAAACTCCGCATCAACGCTGGATAAGTCAAAAGCTTTCCATGCAACGGTCTTCAGATGCTCCAAATCAGCGGACGCATCAATAATTCCAGCGGCAACATATTCATCAACAGAATTTTCAAGGCACATTTCACACTGCGCATTGGAAACGCCAAACTTCCAAAGCTTCATCAGCTTCACCGCATAATCCGGGTTCACATTGAAGCCATAGTTGTCAGCCAACATCTGAACTGCCTCATATTTATTCTCGTCATTCTGATCCACCCAGAGGCAGGCTCGATACACCGCACGCGTCATTTTTTCCGCGCAAATCGGATTATTCTCAATAAATGCGCTGGACAAGCCGAAAACGCAGCAGGGCTCGTCTTTGAAATCTTCATCGAAAGTATTGGAATGGATTCGGCGCACGGAACCATCGTCAATCCATTTCTGGACCATCTGGTCAGCTGCAACAAGAATCTGCGCGTCACCCTTTTTCAACACTTCAAGGCCGAGCGATGCGTCGAAATTGATCCACTTAAAATCTTCAACAGAAAGGCCTTCGTGAATAACGGAGCGCATACCATAATTATGAACACCGCTTCCAAATCCACCGCTTACAGCAATCGTCGCGCCAACGCAATCCTGATAGCTTTGAATATCAGAGTCCGCCAGAACAACAACGGAGCCACAACCGGTATGAATACCTGTCGTAAATGTGAAGCCGACGCCATTACTGATTGCCGGAAGCCACGATGCAAGGAATCCACCGGTTGCATCAATCTTCCCACTGGCAAGCGCTTCTTTGTCAGACTCAACAGAAATAATCTCTACATCAAGTCCTTCCGCTTCGTAGTAGCCGAGGAAATAAGCTAAGGCCATCGGACTGGTACACAGACTTCCGCCGCCATAACTGACATGAATGGTACGGTTGGCAGCATCTTCTGCATGGAAGGCCGTGTCATCGTACGTAAAGCCATTGACAGTGACCATTTTTCCTGAAGATTCTACTTCCTGTTCTTCGGATTCAGGTTGTTCCTGCGGTAGAGCGGATTCTGCATCCTCCTGCTTTGCAGGTTCGGTTTGCTGTACCTGCGCTGAAGCGCAGGCACATAAGGCAAGTGTTAAAACCATTGCGAGCAATAATGCGAGATATTTCTTCATAACTTTTCCTTTCTTTTCTCGTTGTGTTTTTCACCAACTTAAAATAAACATAAAGATTATATCTCAAATTTATTGGCAAGAAAAAGCTCCCGGGGAGGTTAAACGCAAAACATTTGTAGGAATTATAAAAATATGCTGTGCTTTTCTTGTGCGGTTTGCTGATAAACGACGTAACTCAGAACCCCATAGGGAGGTTTTGTCTTTAGAAAATCAGCACCTATTTATGTTCAAAACCCCATGTGGGGATATGAAAACACGCGATGTGCGTACAAAAAGCATCCCCGGGGGGAGCTTCCGAATGGGCTTGCGGTCTGCTACAATACAGCCATCGGTTAATACGCTCAACCCAATCCAATCCTAAAACAAAAGCGCGGCGTTTCTTGGGGAAGAAAACGCCGTGTTTTTGTTTGGAACGTAATAGCCGGAGCGCTATCCGCATTTACGGATAGCGCTCCTATTTTTTCTATCATTCTGCGTTGAGCGCCTCGGCAATCTCCTGCGCGATGCGCTGCCGTTCCTCCTCATTCTCTGCCCGCGCATATCGTTCCAGCGCAGCATCCCGCAGATCTGCCGCCTGTCTGGACCATACCTCGAACTCGCCCTTGGTCATCAGTCCGCTTCTGATACGGGCAAAATATTTTTTGTAAGCCCGCTGGTGAACTTTCCAGATATCGTTATTCTCTACCTTGCTGCGGAAGCTGCTGCTCGCGCCGATTTCCCGGCAGGTCTTGCCGTTCTGTCCCGGTGCAGGCCCGGTGCAATAGGCGTAGGTCGCTCCCGGTGTCTGCAAAAACCAGCGCCCACAGTTGGCGCAGCGTTTCGGCACAAATCCTTTTTGCAGTCCCTTCATGAACTCCACATAGACGAAATCCAGCAGCCGGTCAAAGTACATCTTTTCGACGATCTCGGCTTTTTCCTTCTCGCCGCGGATGCGGTACTGCGTCTTCACCGGCGGCGCGTCTGTCTCAGGGTTTTCACCGAGACTGACGCCGCTGATAAAAGCTTCATATCCGCGCGAACAGATCATCGGTGCCAGAGGAATTTTCTTCTGGCCCTTTTTCTTTTCAAATACTGCGTCGGCAAAAACGCCGTCGAGAAACCACGCATACCGTTCCTGAATCAAACGAATGTCATTGATCTGCTGCTGCATGAACGCGGGCAGGTCGTTATCTTCCTGCATCATGAACTCTGCAAAGGCATCACGTGCTTCTCCGACTGCAAACTCTTCAATTTGCATATCGCCAAAGACGCGAAAGTCCTCCAGATACAGCCGGTAGAGCGGCAGAGAAGCAAGCCCCTTCTTCATGTCCATGTAAGCACGCAGAACATCATCACTTTTTTCTTGAACGGCTGTGTTCAGCTGATCCAGCAATTCCTGAAACGGCGCGACATCAAGGTTCAAAACTTCTGTCAGCACCGCTCCATACGGCTGCGGCTCCGGCCTGTCCTCCACCCAATAGGCCGATGCACCAAATTCGACCTTGGTGTTTGTCTGCGGTCGATGGAAATCAAATATGTCTTTTCCTAAAACGCCCATAAGCTGTTTCCTCATTCGAGAATGTATTTGCGTCGATATAGTATATCTATTAAAATGATACATTACCTATTTTCAAAAGTCAATCCTTATGTTACGATATCAGTGCAGGAAATCGAAAATAAAAATCGCAGTAACAATATCGAAGGAGGTGACAATATGAATAAACTACACACCATCAATGCGGAAGAACTGCAAAACAGGACGTATGAACCGACGCATTTTCTGGTGGATGAACTCATTCCGGAGGGCTTGCATATCCTCGCGGGTGCGCCGAAGATCGGCAAGTCGTGGCTTGCTTTGTGGCTCTGCTTGTGCGTTTCGCAGGGGCAGCCTCTCTGGAATTTTGCAGTGACACAGGGCGAGGTTCTGTATCTCAGCCTCGAAGACTCGTTCCAGCGCATCCAGACGCGACTCTTTGACCTGACGGAAGATGCGCCGCCGACGCTGCACTTTGCGATCATGGCCGACACGCTCAAGCACGGCTTGGAACAGCAGATTGAGCAATTTCTAGCGGAGCATCCCAATACGAAGCTCGTTGTGATCGACACGTTGCAGCGTGTTCGGAGCGCGGGTAGTGACAGCAATTTGTACGCAAATGACTATCAGGACATCGGCTTACTCAAGAAACTTGCGGACAAGCGGCACATCGCAATTTTGTTGATCCACCACCTGCGCAAACTCCACGACGATGATCCGATGAACATGATCTCCGGTTCGACGGGATTAAGCGGCGCGGCAGATTCGACGTTTGTACTCCAGAAAAACTCCCGTCTTGCCAACGTTGCGTCCTTGCACTGCACTGGGCGCGACATTCCGGATCGCACGTTAAAACTCGAATTTGGCGAGGAAGATCACGTCTGGAAACTGCTTGAGGACAGCAAAACTTGCAGTGGCGCTTCTAAGATTTCAACGCTTCAACTCGTACATCTTTTCTCTGAATTGCTCCGTGCCGATCCTGAATACCTCGGTTCACCATCGGCACTGTCCGCGAAGATCGACCCTGACGGCGCACTGGGAATCACGCCGAAAAAGGTCACTCGTCTGGTGCGGGAAAGCGTTGCGGCTCTAAGAGAAAGCGGGATTCTGGCGGATACCTATCGCAGCAACGGCAAACGGTGGATTTCCCTAAAACGTGCCGATAGTGCCGATTTCCCGACCGTGAAAAAAATCGGCACGATCGACCCTGTGGGTATGCCGAGCGCCCATAGCGCGCCGTGAGGCGCGTGTCGCCGCTGTGTGCGGTTTTTCGGGCAGACTGCGAGTGCGTGCGCGGCGCGACAGGAAAAGCCAACGTTGCGCCGACGTGCGGGCAACGCGAAAAAGCGCAGGCTCAAAGCGCAGAGAAGCCCCGCCGCGGCGGGGAAAATCCTTCCGTTCGAGAGGAGCAAGCTGCGCTGCCCCACCTGCGACAGCACGGGCTCCATCAGTCTGGATATTCAGTTCCTGCCCGATGTGGAGATCGTCTGCCCGGACTGCGGCGGCTCACGCTATTGCAGGGAAGCGTCGATGGTGGCGCGCGAGCGTAAGGACGGCGTGCGTCAGACGCTCCCGGCGCTGATGGAAATGAGCGTGGAGCAGGCGAAGGAGGCCTGTCAGGATCTGAGCCTTGTGCAAAGGCGGCTGCAAACGCTTTGCGGTTTTGGCCTTGGCTATCTGACGCTCGGGGAAGCCACGCCGAGCTTGTCCGGCGGCGAGACGCAGCGGCTGAAGCTTGCAAGCGAGATGGGCAAGGGACAGGAGGACACCGTTTTTGTCTTCGACGAGCCAACCATCGGTCTGCACCCGCTTGATGTGCAGACGCTTCTTTCTGTATTCCAGCGGCTCATTGCCAGCGGCGCAATGGTTCTTGTCATCGAGCACGATCTGGACCTGATCCGCAACGCGGATTTTGTGATCGACATGGGACCCGGCGGCGGAAATGACGGCGGAAGAATTGTTGTCAGCGGCACGCCGGAGGAAGTAAGGCGCTGCAAGCAGAGCGTAACGGGACACTATATCTGAAAAAAGCAGCTGCCCCTTGAAAGGGACAGCTGCTTTCCTTTATAAGCGGCGTTACTGTTTGTAAATCAGGACAAACAGGCCAGCCAGGAACAGCGCGATGCCGATGATGCCGGAAACGGTGATGTATTCCTGGAAGCAGATAGCACCGAGAATCGTTGCTACGATCGGTTCAACGGAGGCAAGGATGGAGGCCTGACTGGACTCTACCTGCTCCAGACCCTTGGTATAGAGAATAAAGGCGAGGAAGCAGGTAAAAAACGCCATGGCGATCATCCAGGCAACGGCAGAGGTGCCAAGCGTTACCGCTTGGCCAATCAGCTTCCAGTCGCACAAAAAGGCGCAGCCCACCGAGCAGGTGAGGTAGGTATAGAAGTTGATGGTCCAGGAGGAATAGCCCTTTTGCAGGGCATAACGGCTGAAAATGGAATAGAGCGCATAGGTAAAACCGGAGGCCAGACCGAACAAAATGCCTTTGAGCGGAGCCTGCGCGGCCGTACCGATGCCGGAGACCAGGAAGCAGCCGGAAAAGGTGATCAGAAGGGCCAGAACCTTCCGGCGCGTCAGCTTCTCATGGAACAGAATCAGACTCAGAAGCATGACGAAAATCGGCGCGGTTGCCAGCAGAACGCTCATGACGCTGAGGCTTGTGATGGTCATGCCGGTAAAGTCGAACCAGGAAAAGGCCAGCTGGCTGACAAGCCCTGTTCCAATGAAGCACCAGAGGTCCTTCAGGCGGATTTTCAGGTATTCCCTGTGGAACAGCAGCAGATACACCCCGACAAAAATCAGGCTCAACGTGATCCGGATCTGAACAATTTCCAGGGCGCTCAGCCCGTAGGCGTTCATTTTGCGCACATAGACGCCCATGCTTCCCCAGAGGGAGCCGGCGAGCAAAATGTATAACATGGACAATTTCTTTTTCATAGCGGTCCAACTTTCTTCTGCGAACACAAAAACCGGACGGAGCAGCAGCGCCGTCCGGTTTGCAGGTGTTACATGTTGAGATATTTGTCACAGACAGCCTGCGCGTCGCGGGCGGTCTTTTCTTCGTCGATGGTGGCAAGGCGGCCCTGCTTGACGGTGACGTTGCCGTGCACCACGGTGTAGTCGACAGGACCACGGACGCCGACGGTCGCCAGAACGGACTTGGGATCATAGCAGGCGCCGGTGAGCTCCATTCTGCGGCTGTCGATCAGGAACAGATCGCAGCACTTGCCGGTGGCAAGGCTTCCGATGTCATCGCGGCCGAGAAGCTTTGCGCTGCCGCACGTGGCCATCTTCAGGAAATCGTAGCCGGAGGGCGCTTCGCGGCTGGAATTGAGCCGGTGCAGCAGGAATGCCACGCGGAGCTCTTCCATCAGGCTCGAGCCATCGTTGGATGCGGAGCCGTCCACACCCAGACCGACCGGCACGCCGAGCTTGAGCATTTCCGGAATCCGGGCAATGCCGGAGGCAAGCTTCATGTTGGAAATCGGGCAGTGGCAGACGCCGGTGCCGGTTTCAGCGAGAAGCTTGAGCTCTTCGGTGTTGAAATGAATGCCGTGCGCGTACCACACGTCCGGGCCTACCCAGCCGAGCGTTTCCATGAAAGCAAGCGGCCGCATGCCCTCGCGCTCTAACATATAGGTTTCCTCGTCCTTCGTCTCGCAAAGATGCGTATGCAGCCGCACATGGTACTGCCGCGCGAGAATCGCACTCTGCCGCAGGAGCTCCGCCGAAACCGAGAACGGCGAGCAAGGCGCCAGCGCCACCTGCCGCATGGAGCCGAACGACGCGTCGTGATACGTTTCAATGAGCCGCGCAGAGTCCTTCATGATCTCGTCCACTGTCTGCACCACAGAATCGGGCGGCAGGCCGCCATCTTTGACGGACAGGTCCATCGAGCCGCGCGAGCAGTGCATGCGGATTCCGAGCTCCGACGCGGCAGCAAACTGCGTGCCGATGAGGTCCCCCGCACCCGCCGGGAAGACGTAGTGGTGGTCGAAGCAGGTCGTGCAGCCGTGCTTCATCAGTTCTCCCATGCCCGTCAGGCTCGACAGGCGGATGACATTTTCATCTAAGTTCTTCCAGATCTCATAGAGCGTCTTCAGCCAGTCGAACAGCTCCATGTTCTGCACCTGCGGCAGATTGCGGGAAAACTGCTGATAGAGATGGTGGTGCGTATTGATAAGGCCCGGATAGCAGAGCATGTGCCTTGCGTCAATGGTTTCATCGGCAGCTTTGTCGAGATTTTGTCCGATGGCGCGGATGACGCCGTTTTCTGCGTAGAGGTCGACGTTTTCATACACGCGGTCTTCGTCGTCGCACGAGACAAGGCTTGCGATATTCTGAATGAGAAGTGTTTTCATGGCTGCATCCCCTGTCGATTGAATATACACATTTATTATACCGGATGCGGCGGGAAATGCAAGCACACAAAAAATGCGGCGTCCAACGGATGCTGGAGCTCCAAAATGTACGCCAGCACGGGACACTTTTTTACTCTGAAGCAGAAAAGCGCTTTACTTTTATGGTTTAGTATGTTAAAATGGAGGAACAAAAAGATATGAAAAGGAGTCCTGCGACTTGAATAACCGAAACAAGCAGTCCGATCCGGGGAGCGAGCTGTACAAAGCCATTTTGAAGCTGACGAGCGTGGAGGAGTGCTACGACTTTTTTGCCGATCTGTGCACCGTCCCCGAGCTCAAGGCCATGGAGCAGCGCTTTGAGGTGGCAAAGCTTTTAAACGACGGATTGATCTATAACGACATTCTGGAAAAGACCGGCGCGTCGAGCGCAACCATCAGCCGCGTCAACCGCAGCCTCAACTACGGTACCGGCGCTTACCGCGAGATTTTTGCGCGTCTGAAGGATGAGGATGCGGAGGAAACGCCGTGAGCTGCTACGAGGCGCTGGCCGCATCCTACGACGGGCTCACGCGCGATATTCCGTATGAAAAATATCTGCGCTTTTTTAAGACGCTTCTGCGCCGCTATGGCGTAAAGGCCGCAACCGTCCTCGATCTGGCCTGCGGCACGGGCTCGCTTTCCGTGCTGCTGGCAAAGCATGGCTACAGGGTGCTGGGTGTCGACCGGTCGGAGGAGATGCTGACCGTGGCGGCGGAAAAGGCGATGGAGCTGGAGGAAAACCAGCCCTTTTTTGTTGCGCAGCCGATGCAGCGGCTGCGAATCCCCGAGCCGGTAGATGCATGCGTCTGCGCGCTTGACAGCATCAACTACGTGACAAAGCCGCAGGACGTGCAAAAGGCATTCCGGCGCGTCTATGAAAGCCTCCGCCCGGGCGGGCTTTTTGTGTTCGATATCAACACGCCGTATAAACTGGAAAGCCTTGACGGACAGGTGTTTCTCGATGAAACGGAGGACAGCTACTGCGTCTGGCGCGCGGTGTATGATAAGCGTCACAGCCTCTGCCGGTATGGAATGGATTTGTTCCAGCAGGCGAATGACGGCTTGTGGGAGCGTTCGTTTGAAGAGCACGTAGAGCGGGCCTATACGCCGGAAGAGCTTTCCGGTTGGCTCGCGGACGCGGGATTTGCACAAATCGAGCAATTCGGAAATCTTCGATTGGAAGCGCCGGAAAACACGGAACTTCGTATCTTTTTTGCGGCGAAGAAAGGATAGAACTATGCAAGATCAGATCACCCGCGCGATGACAAAAGACGGCCTTGTGAACGCCGTTGCGATTACCTCTGCCGGTATCGTCGAGCGCGCGCGGCAGATTCATAAGCTGCTTCCCACGGCAACGGCAGCGCTCGGAAGGCTTTTGAGCGCGGCTTCCATGATGGGCAATATGCAGAAAACGGAAGACGGCTCGATCACCCTGCAGATAAAGGGCGGCGGCCCCTTGGGAACGCTTCTGGCCGTCTCCGACGCGGAAGGCAACGTGCGCGGCTATGTCGATAACCCGCAGATCAGCCTTCTTGAAAAGCACCGAGGAAAGCTCGATGTGGGCGCAGCCGTTGGCAATGACGGCATGCTCACCGTCATCCGGGACCTTCGGATGAAAGAGCCGTATGTAGGAAGCGTCGAGCTCGTTTCGGGCGAGATCGCCGAGGATATCACGCAGTATTTTGTCCAGAGCGAGCAGATCCCGACAGCCTGCGCGCTGGGCGTGCTCATTGACACCGACCAGAGCGTGCGCGCCGCAGGCGGTTATCTCGTCCAGCTCATGCCCGGCGCGACCGACGACATGATCGACAAAATCGAGGCCGGAATTCAAAAGGCCGGCGCGGTCAGTAAGCTTCTGGACGAGGGCATGGACGGCAAGGGCCTTTTAGAGACGGTTTTGTCCGAATTTGAGCTTGAAATTCTCGAGCAGACGCCGGTTGCGTACCGCTGCTATTGCAGCCGCGAGCGCGTGACCCGGACGCTCATCAGCCTCGGCAGAAAAGAGCTTCAGGACATCGTGGACGAAGGAAAGCCCATCGACATCGACTGCCAGTTCTGCGATGAAATTTACCACTATACGCCCGAGGATATCGCGGACATTCTCAAGGAGTTATAAAAACAGCCCGCCGGAGATGTGCTTCTTCGGCGGGTTCTTGTATTCTGATTACAGCCGGACGCGGCTGTCCTTCCCGTTTTTGACGAGCAGAATCTGCGCCAGAATCCCGACCGCCAGCTCCTGCGGCGTTTCTCCGCCGAGGTCCAGCCCGATCGGCGTGTGGACAAAGTCCAGCTCTTTTTGCGTCACGCCGCGTTCTTTGAGCATTGCAAACAGCGACAGGATTTTCCGGCGGCTGGCGAGCATGCCGATATAGCGGGGCGATTTTTGCAGCGCCGCGGCCAGCGCCTCGCCGTCTACCGCGTGGTCATGCCCGCAGAGCACGAAGAACGCGCCCGTCGGAATCGAGGTATTCAGAATGTCGCGTTCGACATTTTCTACGCGGACAAAGCGATCGGCAAGGGAAACTGCCTCCGGAATCTGTTCTTCTGTGCGGTCATCGAACAATAATGCGCGAAAGCCCGTCGGTTTTGCAAGGCGCAGAAGGCTGGTCCCCACGTGTCCGCCGCCGAAGACAACAAGCAGCGGCTTTGGCTGGAAGACTTCAACAAGAAGGCTTAACCGGCTGGAGCACGACGCGCCGTCCGGGGACGGAAAGTTGTAGTGCAGGAACCGGTTTTCCCCCGCATCTATCGCGGCCAGCGCATCTCGCTTTGCCATCTGCTCGGCAGGCCCTCCGCCGACGGTTCCGAGCGTGCGACCGTCGAAAAACACGAGCATCTTTCCGTTTTTGCGCGGCACACTGCCCGACGCCTCCGCAATGGTTACGACCGCATATGGTTCTCCCGCGCGCTGCGCGTCCAGCTGCGCTTGCAAAAGCTCCTCCATGCGCCCACCTCCCCGCTTCTTTTCTTCATCATACCAGCCGCAAAGAAAAATTGCAAGAGACGCAGCGCTTTCAAACTTCGCACTTGACAAACGCGCGCCTTGCCGCTATAATAAATATGCTTTTGAGCGAGGCTGGTCTCGTCAAAAAGAATATGGGCCTGTAGCTCAGCTGGGAGCGCAAGCGGTACGGTTTTAGCTATCGTGTTGTATCTCATGCGGGAGCCACGCGGTTCACCCTCAAAAAGTTCATAAAAATGGGCCTGTAGCTCAGCTGGGAGAGCGTTCGGTTCGCATCCGAGAGGTCGAGAGTTCGAGTCTCTTCAGGTCCACCAAATACGGGATAATCCGATAAAATTCGGATTATCCCGAACTTTTTTATGCGGTATGCGAACGCAGCGGTTGCAAAATGACTGGCTCCCCATTTTTGACGGAAAAGTTCTGAAATTCCTCAAAAGACACATTGAAGTCAATCTCAATATTGTAGTCGCGGCTGACGCGAACGGCTTTGACGAATTGCGCAACGATCATTTTCTTTGCCTCAAAGGAGCAGGTGTCGAACAGATCTGCCCATGTGAGCAGTCGGTCGTATTCCTGCCGCAGATTCTCCGCCGAAGCCAGCAGCGACTCGTATTCTGCCTGTGCCGCGTCTATGCGGGTCTGCGCCAGGGCAATCATCGTTTCTGTTTCTTTCACCAGTGCGTTCAGAAGCTCCACGCTGAGATTGCTCTGACCGCGAATGACTTTCAGCGTTTCCGCCTTATAATCGGAGAGGTCTTTCTGCTTCTCTGCCAGATGCGCATTGGCCTGATCGAGCTTGATTCTTGCAAGCTCGATTTCTTTTTTATGCTGGTGATTCAGAATCTCGGATTCCGGCGCGGCAGCGATCTCTGCAAACTTCATGCGGATCACTTTCTCCACAATACCGTCGAGCTTTGTGACGCCATAGCCGGATTGTCCGTCGCATTCGCCGGGATGTCGGACGTTGTAATGGCACTGGTATCGCATCCGCGGTTCGTATTTCACTGTGCCATCTGCGCGATACACGCGCCTGCCGCTGGTCGTCAGTGTCAGCCGATTTCCGCAGTGGGCGCAGAAAATATTTCCGACCAAGAGGGATTTTCCCTTGCAGTTCAGCGGCACGTTGCCATGCGGGAGCGTCCGCTGGCGCATGATCTCCTGTGCCTTGGAAAAGGTGGAAACGTCGATGATGCGCAGCTCGTCAATATAGCCGGACTGTGACTCGCCGTTTTTGATGATACCGGTATAGGCAATGTTCTTGATGATCCGGTTGACGGTTGTGTTCGGAAAGCCTTTTCCGTCGCGGCTTTTGATGCCCTGTTCATGCAGATAGTGAGAAAGGCGCTGTGCGCCGTATCCCTCATCGACGTATTTGTGGAAGATCAGGCGAATCACTTCCGCCTCATCCTCGTCGATCTCCAAGTCCAGCACTGTGCGGTTGCGCTTATTGACGCGGCCTTTATCTACCGCGCGATAGCCATACGGAACTGTTCCGCCGGTGTAATGCCCCTCCTCTGTGAGCTGCCCCAAGCGGGTTTTCGTGCGGATCGAGGTTTTCAGACTCTCGCCGGAGGCCTGCCAGTAGCGGATGTAGTTCATCAGCTTGTCAACGTGATTGTCGAACCGCTGCTGCCCCTCCATCGCACTCCAGACCTCCACGCCGTTCTTGACGAACCATTCTACAATGAATGGTGTTTCATCATCCCGTCGTCCGAGCCGGTCAAACATGAACACGAGCAGAATATCGAATTTGCCAAGCGCAGCATCATGCTGAATTTCCTGAATGGCGTCGCGGTCTTTGGCGGATACCTTGTAGCCGGAAATGCCTTTTTCCGAAAACTCCTTGATAACCACCCAGCCTTGCTTTTTTGCGAAGTCACGGCAAACCTGTTTTTGTATCGGAATATTGCACCATGTTGTACTCGTCCCGGCCAGCTTTCTATATGCAAAACCGGCGGATAGGGAGTGTCCGCCGGTTTATTGGTTTATAACATAAAGAGTCCTTCCCGGAGCACCTCGCAGACCGACGGGTGCGGGAAGACGATCTTCTTGAGCTGCTCGAGCGGCAGCGCCAGCTGCACCATCATACCCGCGCCGTAGATGATCTCGGAGGCGTAGCTTCCGACCATCTGCACGCCAAGAAGCCGGTCGTCCGTCATATCATAGACCAGCTTGCAGAAGCCCTCGCCGCGCACATTCTCTGCGACATAGCGCCCGGAAAAGAGCATCGGCACCTTGACAGCTTTGATTTCATGGCCGCTCTTTTTGGCTTCTTCCTCGCTCAGGCCGACGCTCGCAACCTCCGGCGTTGTGTAGATGACGGACGGCACGCAGGTGTAGTCCATCTTGTCCGGAATGCCGCGCAGGCAGTTGACCGCAACTTCCGCCTCACGGTAGGCCGTATGCGCCAGCATGAGCTTGCCGTTGCAGTCGCCGACCGCGTAGACATTGGGCACGTTTGTCATCATGTGCTCGTCCGTGCAGATCGCGCCGCGCTCCGTGCGGATGCCAAGCGTCTCAAGCCCGCACCCTGCCGTATTCGCGCGCCGTCCGGCAGACAAAAGCACCTTGTCGCAGGAGATTTCATGCACGCCGTCTGCGTCCTCGTAAATGACCGACCGCTCCGTGACGCTCTGGACGCGAGCATTCAGATGGAACTCCATGCCGTTTTTCTGATACGTCTTCATCAGAAGTGCGCAGATCTCCGGGTCGGTCGCGCCCGCGATTTTGGGCATCATCTCGACTACGATGACCTTCGTGCCGATGGAAGCAAAGTAGCACGCCATCTCGAGACCAATGACGCCGCCTCCGATACAGCAGAGCGTCTTCGGCGCGTCATGCAGCGCCAGAATTTCGCGATTCGTCAGCACAAAGCCGGCTTCTAATCCTTCGCGCACACCGGGAATCGGCGGCACGACTGCGTTGGAGCCCGTCGCGAGAATGATCCGGCTCGCCGTGAGGCTCTTGTCTCCCGCTGCAACAAGAAATTCCCCTGTATCGGACTTGCCCCGAAGCGTGCCCACGGCCTGAAATACGCACACGCCGTTTGCCTTCATCGAGGCCGCAACGCCGCGAACGAGACGCTTGACGACCTGATCCTTCCGCTTGAGCGCGGCCTCATGGGAATAAAAAGCACCTTCTACCGTCGTTCCGAAATCTGTGCCGTGCAGCGCGTGGGCGTACTGCTTCGCGCAGAAAAGAAGACTCTTGGTCGGCACGCAGCCTTCATTCAGGCACGTTCCGCCGAGCTCCTTTTGCTCGATCAGCGCCGTTGCAAAACCGGCCTGCGCCGCGCGTTCCGCCGCCAGATAGCCGCCCGGGCCGCCGCCCAATACAATCACGTCAAAATGTTCCATGGCTTATTTCCTTTCTCGTCTCAGGACGCTTGTGTGGTGATGTGCGCAGTCGAGGTGCATCCTCCTTTATTAAATAAGCATATGCGTATTTGATAAAAATAGAGCGCACCAAAGCATGGCGCGCTCTGTTTCCTGACCTGAAAGATTCTCCCGTGTGGGATTGCTTCGTCGGTGCCGCAATGCGGCTTTCCAGAGTTCCGTCCGCGATCAGTTCGGTTACCTGAGAGTTCTTTGCGCGAGCCCCTTCGGTGGCACGATTCCGTGCGCTCTCCTGATCGGTTCATCCGGGTGTATTTTATTGCTTGCCCCGTCTCGTTCCGACCGGCAGTTGCTTAAAAGGCAGCTGACCTGCTTGACCGGAACCTACAGGCTTCCTTTAGAATATATCTGTTTTCTGCAGAAATCTACAGGAAACTTCAAAAAGTACGGCTCGGTTTTCATTTTTGTACAACCTGCAATTCGGACTTCGTGTGCTTTTGTGCATATTCACAGCACTTGACGGGGGGATATTGCAGCAAATCTGCAGCCGATGACACTGCGCGCAAGGCGGTTTTTTTGAAGGTCAAGGCCGCGAAGGAGGAAGGCCGCAGAGCAGCGGGCTATTTCTGAGCCTTCACGCCGCTGGAAATTCTGGACGCGGCCAGACTGATTTCTGTCAGCCTCTGCGGCAGGAGCTGCGGCGGAAAAGCGGACCCTTCTGCGCAGTCGGCATCCGTGTACCCCGGGCATCAAGCATCTGCACCGGTTGCAGGACCGCATCCGGCAGTTCCGCGCCGACAGTGTGATGGATCTTTCCCTGCAGGCCTTCCAGCTCGACCTGCGAATTGCCGCGCTCCTGGAAACGCTGGAGCAGTGCTATCCGAATTGGAATTGAAAAAACCGCAAAAACGTATTAAAATAAAAGAAACTTTTTGAACAATAGATTGCTGGAGGTATTATCATGATTCTGGTCAATGCTTTGGGCGACGCCTGCCCGCTGCCCGTGATCAAGACGATGCATGCGCTGAAGGAGCTGAACGGCGCGGGAACGGTCGAGGTTCTGGTCGACAATGAAATTGCTGTACAGAACCTGACGCGGCTGGCGGACAACAAGCACTGCACGATCGAGACGGAAAAGCGCTCGGAGAAAGAATACCACGTTACGATCACCGCAGGCGAAGCGGTCGAGGAAACCGGAGACGAAGAAACGCTCTGCACGATTCCCACCGCGCAGAAGAAGGTGGTCGTCGTCATCTCTGCCGACCATATGGGCGAAGGAAACGACGAGCTCGGCAAAATTCTGCTCAAGGGCTTCCTGTTTGCCCTCACGCAGCAGGAAAAGCTGCCGTCCACGATTCTGTTCTATAACGGCGGCGCAAGCGTCACGTGCGAGGGCTCGGCGTCTCTGGATGATCTGCGGACGCTGTCTAAATTAGGCGTGGAAATTCTCACCTGCGGCACATGCCTCAACTACTATGGTCTCAGCGATAAGCTCCAGGTCGGCGAGGTCACGAACATGTACGTGATTGCCGAAAAGCAGATGCAGGCCGACCTGATTTTACGCCCGTGATGCGGCAAAAACGTCCGGCGCTCGTGATCGCCTTCGATTCTACCGCGCAGGCAATTGCCGCAGAAAAGCTGTTTCAGGAAAACAACCTTCCGGGGCGCATGATTCCGATTCCCGCGCAAATAAGCGCCGGATGCGGGCTTGCGTGGAAGGCAGAATCCGATCAGAAGCAGGTGCTTTTGGACGCGCTTTCCAAGGCGGAGCTTTCGTATGCGGCCTGCACGGTCGTGGAGATGTTCGGATGAATGGTTATGCAATCGGAATCAACATCGGCTCGACATGCGCGGCGATCTTCGCGGGAGGGTTTGTATGATCTATCTGGATAACGCGGCTACGACGCTCCATAAGCCGCCGGAGGTCGCCGAAGCCGTCAAGCAGGCGATTTTGACCGCCGGAAACGCGTCCCGGGGCGCGCACTGTGTGTCGCTCGCTGCCTCGCGCACGGTATTTGAAAC
>ERZ772882.1313-NODE-1313-length-27154-cov-3.977342_pt1 | contig 27154 bp, 21 predicted proteins | sample MGYA00580576_ERZ772882 | MGnify/ENA primary metagenome ERZ772882 (study PRJEB29015, sample SAMEA2737658) | human gut metagenome | biome: human gut; feature: human-associated habitat; material: faeces | place: China | collected 2012 ... | reverse complement strand
TTCTGACATAATGGTAGGCTTTTACGAGCCATTCGTCATAAATTCCGGATATGCACAGGATTCACGAGGGACGCCTTGTCCAGGACGTCCCCTACGGTATCGCATGCAGGCGATGAATAAATGAACGCAGTTCGCAGGTGGCCGGCCGTAGGTCGCCGCGGTCCTGCGGACCGTAAAAGAAACACGGCCAACGGCTGTATGCGTAGGGGCTTCCGCGTGGGAAGCCCGCTAGAGAGATTCGACCACAGCCTATCCAGGTATAATGGCAGGCTTTTACGAGCCGTTCGTCATAAATTCCGGCTATTCACAGCGGTCACGGCGGTACGCCCTTTGGGCGTCCCCTACGGTATCGCATACAGGCGATAAAAAAAATAATCACGAGCTATAAAGCTCTTCACATACAAAAAAGAAAGGAGGAATGAACTATGGCAGCAGAACGCAAAGCGATTTCCGGCAAGTTAAAGCTGGTCATCAGCTACAACGACGAAAATGATAATTTGTGCGAAAAATCCGTACAGATGCGTAACCTCGTCACCGGCGTCGAACCGGCCAACGTCATCACGGCCGTCAACGCCATCGGTACGCTGTACGAAGATCCCGTCACGGGCATCCACGAAATCGTCGAAAACGAAATCACGGCATAAGGGAAGAACCTCTCAGTCAGCTTCGCTGACAGCTCCCCTATGATGGGAGCCATTGCCTCCCTTGATAGGGGAAGTGGCCCGAAGGGCCGGAGAGGTTGCTCTTCTCACCATACCAAAGAAAGGAGGAATTACCATGGCCATCAAATCGGAAACGAAGACGCTGCAGCTCACTTTTGTTGATGGAATCAGCAAAAACGTCAGCTACTCCATTTCTAATCCGAAATCTGACCTGACCAAGGAAACCGTCGATACTGCCGCAAAAGCCATCGTCGACAGCAAGATTTTTGCTACGACGGAAGGCGGTAATCTGACAGGACTCAAGTCGAGCCAGATCGTAACCCGTAAAGTCGAAACGCTCGAATAAGCGTAACCGTATATATGCCTTGGGCAGCCTGTCTGCCCAGGGTATTTTCTCGTTTTTTCAAAGATTAGAATTTGCTAAGATATATGAGGAAAAGAGGTCTTAATTTGATTTTAATGTAAGGAGAGGATTACGTGACAATATCATTGAGACATTGTGTGCGCGAAGCACAACACGGAAAACACGAAGCTGTTTTGTTCTTATTGCATGAATTTGAACCCTTAATCCGTAAATATGTAAAAAAATATTATATGTATTATGAATCGCTTGAAGAAGCTATCTCAACAGCTGACCATGCTATCGTCGATTGTATTTTCACTTTTGACCTGAACAAACAAGACAATCCGAAAGACTATAAGACGAACAACGTACAACGGCGACTGCTGGCGGCGGTTCACAATGCCTTTGAATATGAAAGCTACCGGAAACAATGTTATTTGAAACGCGTCCAGAAAAATATCATCGAATCGGATATCGTCACCGATTTTCCCTATAACTGTGCTGCCCCGGAGGAAGAGACGCCGGAACACTGTCTGCTAAAAAAAGACCGGAAAGAACAGGTGTGGAAAGCCCTGAACAAACTGAATGAAACACAGCGGACGCTCATCGTCGCGCATTACATACACAACCAGACTTACGACTATATTTCGAAAAAATACGGCATCGAAAAAAGCAAAGTCCGCCGCATCATCAAACGCGGACTGAATGTATTGCGATGTCTGCTAGAATAGAGGAATAGAGAGAAAAGTGCTGCCGCACAGAGCTTTGGCTTTGGGCGGCAGCTTTTTTGCTACCTTTAGTTATCGACGGGCAAATGGTATAATAAAAATAAATCGATTTCGCAAGGGCAGGGACGGATTATGAGAAAAAGGAAAAAATGGAATGAAGATACACGCGTAAAAATCCCAGCTACGATACAGTTTATGCGTCTTGGCTATGACTATCAGCCTATTCATGAGGGAACGATAGACTTTGATACCAAAATATATATTGAACGATTTCAGAAGGCATTAGAGAGAATCAATGACCGTGTGTTTTCGCGGGAAGATACCTTAGAGGTGATAAAGCGGATTCATACAGCTTGTTGCAATTATGATTTAGGCAAAAAGTTTTATCGTTGGCTGACTATCAACCCAGATGATGATGTCAAACTCATCGATTTTCAAAATATAGAGAACAACGATTTTGCTGTGGTCAATGAGCTTTCGTATACGATAAAACAAAATACAAAAGAAGGCTCTTTCCGCCCGGATATCAATATCCTCGTTAATGGAATACCATTAGCTTTTTTAGAAGTCAAGAAACCTAATAATCTCGGTGGAATCCAAGCTGAATTCCAGCGTATGGTACAAGAACGGTTGAAGCATAAAGAGTATTATCGTTATTTCAATAAATTACAACTCATTACTTTTTCCAATAATATGGAATATGAAGAAGAAAAAGCCGATGTATCCGAAGTCAAAGCAGGGTCTTTTTATACGACACCTAATGGACAGCAGACATCTTTTTCATTCTTCCGGGAAGAAGACGAACTCTACCATACCTTATATCCCTATCATGAAATTCCAGATGAACAAATCCGTTACGTCATTGAAGATAATGGCTATGATTCGGCTGTCATGGATACGCCGGAATTCCAGACGAATTTATCTGTTGATCAACCTTGCAATAAATTTATAACATCTCTTTTCGACAAAGAACGCCTGTTGTATTTGCTTCGCTATGGCATGATGTATGTGGACGGAGATATCCCACAAAAACATATCATGCGCTATCCTCAATTCTTTGCCAGCCGGCGTATTGTCAAACGCTTGAAAAATGGTGGGAAGAATGGCATTATCTGGCACACGCAGGGATCGGGCAAGACCGGGCTGGCTGCTTTTTGTGTTCCCATTTTACGGGATTATTATGCCAATCAGGGTATCAATACGCGTTTCTTTTACGTTGTCGACCGCTTATCTTTATTGACACAGGTTGCCGGCGAAATGCGCAACCGGAATCTGGCGGTCACAGAATGTACAGACCGACAAGACTTTGTCTTTGAACTGGACCGTCCGCTGGCCTCAAATTGTCTGCCCCATTCTATTGGCGAAATTTGTGTCGTCAATATCCAGAAATTCATGAACCGGGAAGACATGCCGCGTTGTAAAAATGAGTATGAAGTTCCAGTTCAGCGTATTTTCTTCATTGATGAAGCCCATAGAAGCTATTCTAGCCAAGGGTCTTTTTTCCGTAATCTTATGATGGCCGATTTAGACGGCGTATTTATGGCGTTGACAGGAACGCCCATACTGACGAAAAAAGAACGGTCCAGCCTGAAATTCGGTGATTACGTCGATACTTATTTTTACGACAAATCTATTGCTGATGGTTATACGTTGCGCATTAAACGAGAACAAATCACGACCGAAGCCAGACAGGCCATTCAGCGGGACATGCACCTAAAGGCGAACCAGTCTGTCGAAGATAAAGAGGCCTATGAATCAGCTGATTATGTTAACGCCTTATGCAAATACATTGACGAGGATTTTAAGAATTTTCGCTCCGTTAGTCATGATGATAGCGTTGGCGGCATGATTGTCTGCCGGTCTAATGCGCAGGCTCGTATGGTCCACCAATGGTTTGAGGCTTATTCTGCTATCAGGACGGGGTTGGTCATTACAGAAAATAATAATCCTCAGCAGGAACATGACAATAAACAGAATCAGCTCGACTTTAAGAAGTTAGGGTCGCCAGATATGCTGGTTGTCAACCTCATGCTGACGACAGGATACGATGTACCGCGGCTGAAAAAAATGTACCTCTTACGGAGTTCCCATGCTCAATCCTTGCTACAGACCGTATGTCGAGTCAACCGGCCTTATAAATCTCCGTCTGGCCGCATCTATCACTATGGCTATATCATGGATTTCGTCGATATCCAGAAAGAATATGACCGCGCGTTGGCAGCCTATGTCAAAGAATTGGAAGCGGATGTGGATACGAATGGCGAAGAAGCGACGACATTGGATGGGATGGTTATCGATAAAGATGCTGTCATGAAGCGTTTCGATGCCTGTCGGAAAGAAGTCAGTCAGATTGCTGAAACAAAGAATATTGAAGTTTTTAGTCAGCAGCTTTCCATGTTGAATAAGGAAACCTTGTATCGCTTACGCCGTCTTCTGAATGATATGAAGGCCTGTGAGACGGAATTCCTCTTTTCGCGGGATAAAGCGTATTTAGACCAAATTCCTTCAGCACATATTACCCGGCTCCAGCGGGCCGTGCAGGACCGAATCAATTACCTCAACTTGAGTATGGCTCCTGTGGAAACCATGGACGAAGAAGATGGGCCAGGATTAAACAAGATTATTTACACTTTCTTTAAAGTCAAGACAGAAATACTGGCGTTAGGCAAATTCAATCCAGAACATCCCAGTGTCCAGCGTTTTACCAAAGTCGTCCGTATGGTACAGGAAGAAGTCAAAAAGAATTGGGATAAGAATGATCCGAAGATTTTGGCCTTGGACCAGCTGTTGCAGGATATTTTTACTCAACTGAACGACCTGCCTGATTTAGCAGCTTTGGATGGGCTGACCAACCAATTACAAGATGCTTTGCGGCAGGCTCGGGACATCAATGGGGAAAATGAAGAGCTCGCTAAGAAATACCATGGCCGCTATGCCTTTGTGAAGACGTATAAAGACCTCGTGGCCGGTTATCCCGAAGCGGCTCCGGTGGCTATTGAAAATACGCTGGCCTTGATTTGTGACACTATTAAAGACCAAATCGACAGCGATGCCTTTGTCTTGCAAGGGAAGGACCGGTTCCGGGATAATCTGAAAAGCAAAATCACCATTCCCTTAGTCAGGCAGAAACTATATCCGACGATTAAATCTTTCTATGATGTCTTATTAGAAGACGTCTATAAAAATCTACAGCATTTTAAATAGGAGTGTTATATCATATGACCCATGTATTTGAACTGGAAACGACGATTAAGCAGATGATTGATGAAATGAAGGGACTCATTGTCACAGTTGGACTGACGGGCAGCCCCAAGGAAATCGTCCTGATTACATCGGCGTTCCTCTATAAGTTCTTGAATGACCGCTTTGTCGTCAACTTACGGCAGTTTTCAAAAGAAATAGGACAACCTGCCCAAGACATCATTGCCGATGCGGATTTGATGGATGCTTTTTACGATGAATATTCCCAGGATGTCGAATTTAAATATGAAGACACCATTGATTATCTGGTACGTTTTACGACGCAGGATAAATTTTACAAGAAATTTGATGACGCCTTAGTGCGTATTTCGGAATATGAACGCAATCAACGATTCAGCATCGAAAACAATGAAGGAGAACGGGAACCCTTGTTTACCCGGCTTTGTGAAAATGTCGATGCAGGCTATCGGGATTCCTTTGCAAAGAATCTCTTCAAGATTTTTATAAAAGATCGTTTTGATTTCAGCGAAGCCTTCACAGGGAGTTTCGACTTTTATAGCCAGATTTTTGAATACCTCATCAAAGACTACAATGTGGCTAGCGGCACCTATGCCGAATATTTTACACCCCAGGCAGTCAGTGCTATCATCGCTAAGATACTGGTCCATATGAGCCCCGTAGAAGACCGGGTCTATGATATTTATGACCCGAGCGCCGGCAGTGGCAGCCTCGTTCTGCACTTGGCCAATGAATTGGGGCATGGCAGCTTCGGCAAAAAGGCTAACGTCTATACGCAGGATATTTCTGAAAAATCGACACAGTTCCTGCGGATAAATCTCATGCTCAATGGTCTGACAGGTAGCTTGAAAAACGTCATCAAAGGGGATACCTTGATGCGGCCGGCACACTATAACATTCCTCATGAAGCATCATCGGGAATCAAACATTTTGATTTCATCACCAGTAATCCGCCCTTTAAAATCGATTTTTCAGCCACGCGTAATGACATTGAAAGAAGATGGCAGGAAACGGACCGATTTTTTGCCGGTATTCCCAAGATTCCTAATAAAAAGAAAGAATCTATGGCGATTTATCTTTGCTTTATCCAGCACATCCTTTGGAGTCTAAAGGAAAACGGGAAGGCAGCCATCGTCGTTCCCACGGGCTTTTTGACAGCTCAAGGGAAAATGGAAAAGGCAATCCGCCAGCGCCTGATCGAGCAGCATTGGCTCAAAGGCGTCATCTCCATGCCGCCGAATATCTTTGCCAATACCGGGACCAACGTATCGGTCCTCTTCATTGATAAAGCCAATACCGAAGGGAAGGTTATTTTGGTCGACGCGGCTAGCCTGGGCGAAAAGCGAAAAGACGGGAAAAACCAGCGGACTGTCTTGAGTGAAAGCGAAATAGCCAACATTGAAGACACTTTCATTCATCAAGAAGAAATCGAAGATTTCAGCATCCTCGTCACAGCAGACCAAATCAAAGAGCGAAATTATTCCTTCGCAGCCGGGCAATATTTTCCTGTAAGAATTGAATACGTAGACATAAGCGAAGAAGAATTTAATCATAAAATCGCTACGTATCAGGAACAGCTTGAAGCTTGCTTTATTAAGGGTAAAGAATTAGAAGATGAAATTAGAAAGGCATTAAAGGACTTGAAATATGAATCAATATAAACTTAAAGATGTAGCAATATCTCAAACGGGACCTTTTGGTAGTCAATTACATGAAGAAGATTATGTTGCAAATGGTATTCCTATTGTTACTGTTGAACATTTAGGTGACATAGGATTTACGACGCAGAACTTACCAATGGTATCAGAAAAAGATGCATGTCGATTAAAAAAATATTGTTTAAAAAAAGGAGATATTGTATTTAGTCGTGTAGGATCTATTGATAGGAATGTATACACAAAGGAAGACCAAGAAGGTTGGCTATTTTCAGGTCGATGCATACGAGTACGTTGCGATATAACAAAGGTAAATCCAAGATATCTTTCATTCTATTTCAAATTACCATCTTTTAAACAAATGATGTTTAATCGTTCAGTAGGAGCAACAATGCCTTCATTGAATACTGACATTATGGATGACTTGCCTTTATTGTTATTAAATCGTAATGAGCAAGATAAAGTAGCTAAAATTTTAGGTGGTATTGACGATAAAATTGAAAACAACAACACAATCGTTGCTCAACTTGAAGCACTTGCCAAAACAATTTACGATTACTGGTTTGTCCAATTCGACTTTCCAGATGAAAATGGCCGGCCCTACAAGAGCAGTGGCGGCAAAATGGTATGGAATGAAAGACTCCAGCGAGAAATACCGGATGGTTGGAGAGTAGGATGCATCGCTGATATAACAGCTAATGTAACAGATGGTGAACATGGTACAATATTGAATGAAAATCATAGCGGATATTATTTACTAAGTTGTAAAAATATTATTGGTGGACGTCTTTGTTATGATGAATCTGCTCGTCAAGTCAGTCTGAAGTCTTTTGAAAAAATGAGAAAAAGAACAGAACTAGCAGAAGGTGATGTTTTGGTATCATCTGTTGGTACTATAGGGGAGGCTTGTGTGATGACGGCGGATTGTGACCACGTCGAATTTCAGAGAAGTGTTGCTATATTGAAACCGGATTATTCAAAGATTTCATCAGAATGGTTATATGAAACTATGTTGTCCATGAAACCAATAATGCAAAGAAATGCACATGGCGCTATACAACAGTGTATTTTTATATCTGATATTAAAAATCTTTTTGTGGTTATTCCTCCAAGTCAGATTATTGAAATATATACGGATAAGGTTCAATCTTTATTAAAACTAAAAATAAAAAAGGAAGAAGAAAATCAGAAACTTGCTTCTCTTCGCGATTTCCTGCTTCCCCTGCTCATGAACGGCCAAGTGTCGTTTAAGTCTGATTCCATCTAAATCTTTAAATCCGATTCTGCATAGAGTGCCGCATAGCCAGCCAGGGCAATGCGGCACTTTGTTACGCTGGTCATGTATTTTGCAGAAAATCTACCGACTGCTATCACGGCAAGAAACATGGTATAATGAAAGAAAAATGTCAGAAAGAAGTGGAATCTATGATTAAACGTTGTAATCATGACTGTGATTTTTCTTGTCAGCAGTCAGAAGATCAGAAGATGCGTGTCATTGTTGAAGAGCATGAGAAATTGTCACCGAATCTTATTTTTGAAATCATCCGCCACGATGGCGAGATGGAATTGGAACGGCCGGCCTGGCCTTTGATTTTGTCAGCTTTGGCGGCAGGCTTGATGATTTCGTTTTCGTTTTATTTCCGCTCTATCATCCATGTCTATGTCGGCCAGGCTCCCTGGACGGGGGCGATTACGGGCTTCGGCTATACGACGGGGTTCTTGATCGTCATCCTCGGGCGATTGCAGCTTTTTACGGAAAATACGATTACGACGGTCATTCCTGTCTTCCGCGTACCTTGCTGGGAAAATTTTCGGAAACTTCTGCGCTTGTGGGGCATCGTCTTCGGCGCCAATATCGTCGGTACAGCCATTGCGGCGCTTTTCATGTCCAGCCCGGTCTTTACGACGCCGGAAATTACGCAGTGCCTCCTGACCGTGTCGCATCACATTATGGCGCCGGACGCGATGGACAACATCATGCGCGGCATCCCGGCGGGTATGCTCATCGCCGCTATTGTCTGGATCATGCCTATGTCGCGGAGCTTCGCTTTCTTTACGATCTTGACCTTTACCTATTTCATCTCCATCGGCAACTTTGCCCATGTCGTCGTCGGCTCTTGTGAAGCCGCCTATGACGTCCTCATGGGTGGTTCTGATTTGTACGATTATTTCTTCCGCTTCCTCCTGCCGACAGGCTTGGGCAATATCATTGGCGGTACCGGCGTCTTCACGCTCCTCGTGTCGGCCCAGGTCCGCAGTGAAAATGGGAAGCAGCTCGATTGAGGTCATAGCATGAAATCTGTCGTTTCAGTACTCAAAGAGAATCTGGTACTTGTCCTGGCGGTAGTGGCGGCATCGGTGTCGATGCTGGCCGTACCGCCTTCGGCGTCCTATGCCGGGTATATCAATGTGCCTGTACTGGCTATTTTGTTCTGCCTCATGGTCGTCATCGGCGGCTTGCGGGAAAGCGGTGTCTTTGCGGCCGTGCTGGCGTGTCTCTTGCTCCGACTGGGGACGATGCGCCAACTGGCGGCGGTCCTGGTCTTTGCCTGTTTTTTTGTCAGTATGTGGGTGACCAACGATGTGGCGCTCTTGACCTTTGTGCCTTTTTCCCTGATGGCCCTGCCGAAAGTGGCCAGTGAGAAGCAAATGGCACTTGTCATCGTCCTCCAGACGCTGGCGGCCAATCTGGGCAGTATGTGTACGCCCGTAGGCAATCCGCAGAACTTGTATCTTTATTTTTACTATGCCATGGATCTGTCCTCGTTTCTGCTGTTGCTCCTGCCCTATACCCTGGTATCCTTCCTGTTGCTGGCGCTGTCCCTGTTCCGCTTGCCGGGAACGCCGATTCCCATTTCCATGCGGCTGGCGGCCCGGCGGACACGAAATCTGCCTGTATTGGCTCCGTCGCGGCAGCTCTGGATTTTGGGCGGGATGTTTTTCCTTTCCCTGCTCGCTGTGGCTCATGTCCTCGATTACCGCCTGACCCTGGCCTTGGTCGTGGTCGTCACGGCCCTGACGCGGCCACGGTATTTCCGTTACGCCGATTACCGGCTTTTGGGCACTTTTGTGGCCTTTTTCATCCTCGTAGGCAATCTGAGCCAGCTGTCTGGCTTCAGGGACCTGTTGACGGGATATCTGGACGGTCATGAGTTCCTCATGGCCCTTTTGGCAAGCCAGGTCATCAGCAATGTGCCGGCCGCCGTCCTCCTGTCGGGGTTTACTGATGATGCGGCGGCTTTGCTGCTGGGAACCGATATCGGAGGCCTGGGGACGCTGGTCGCCTCCATGGCCAGCCTCATTTCCTATGGCATGTACGTCCGGGCCTGTCCCCGACAGCAGGCAGGGTATCTGAAACTATTCACCCAGCTCAACCTGGCCTACCTGCTGGTACTGGTCCTGATTGCCTGGCTCTGTCATCAGCTGGGGGTATGACGGGTGCTGGCGAATCGTATTGACGGAAAGGGCAGAATATGTTAGAATGATGCTAATTTCATAGGAACACCGCTTCTGTCACCGGACAGGAGAAATGAGGTGTCTGGGAGTTGTCGTAGGTACGGCATGATTACATGCTATAAGACAATTCCTGGACACCTCTGTTTTTTTAGGAGGGATTATCATGATTCAAATGCATATGCAGCAGGGGCTTTCACCGGATGCCCGGATTATCCGGCAGGAGGTATTTGTAGAAGAACAAGGATTTCACCATGAGTTTGATGAAATCGACTCAAGGGCCTGGCATCTGGTATTATACGAAAATGGGCAGGCCGCTGGCTGTTGCCGTCTCTTTTCATCCGATCAGCCGGAAGTGTATATATTGGGCCGGCTGGCTGTGCGGATGTCCTGCCGGGGCAGGCAGTACGGGGAGCGGCTGGTACGGGAAGCGGAAGCCTGGCTGCGCGGCCGCCAGGTGAAACGGCTGGCCCTGTCAGCTCAGGTCCGAGTACGTCCTTTTTATGAAAAATTGGGGTTTACCGCATCGGGTGATGAATATCTGGATGAGTATTGTCCTCACATCCATATGGAAAAGGAGCTGAGAGAATGAGTCTGACCTACTGGATTCCCTTTTTCATCGTCGTCCTTGGCAACATAGGCTATCATATGGTAGCCAAGGCGACGCCGACAGCAGCCCCGCCTTTCCTGGCCCTCAGCGTGACTTATCTGGTCAGCTTTCTCCTGTGTGCCGCAGCTTACGTGGTGACAGGCACTTCGCTTCGGCAGGATTTGACGGCCTTGAACTGGGCGAGTGCTGCCTGGGGACTGACGCTGGTCGCCGTCGAATTTGGCTATATTTTGTTATACCGGGCTGGCTGGAAAATCAGTATGGCCTCTCTCCTGGCCAATGTCAGCGTAGCGCTTCTTTTGGCAGGAATAGGCCTCCTGCTGTATAAAGACGTCTTGCTGCCCCGACAAATCATCGGCATCATCCTGTGCCTGGCCGGCGTCTTTTTCCTGCGACCCTAAAAAGATAGGACTATGGCATGTCAATCCTTTACCTGGAGACAATAGGGCGAAATGACAGGAAGCTAAACCAGCTTTTCGTGGGTGCTTCGTTAGGCCGTTGGATGATTCTCCTGGTAAACCGGGCTGGAAATCGTACATAGACTGGAGCGGGCGCCCCTATAAACTACGGACCGAGGTATTGTGTTGTAGGGCACGCCCGCTTTAGGCCTTGTGGGAATGGCTGGAATTGCGCTAAAATGGTATTATGTTGGATGGTTATTCAGAAGGGAGGGGATTCCCGTGACATGCTCTTTTGACGGTTCCGAAATCAGCGGATTTATCGGCTCATGTCGATTTCCATGAAGGGAAGCGGCTGGTCCGGTTTGCCGGCGGAAAAATGTATGGTGGTGACGCAGTGCGGTTTATGTGTATCAAGAAGGGCAATACCTGGAAACCGGACAAGGTGTGGTGGTCTAATTCGGCTCAGGGATGGGCGTACCAAATGAAAGACTATGTAAAAACGTTGAAGAAAGAACATATATTTCAAAGCATGTCACGAAAAGACAACTGTCTGGATAAAAGTGTAGCAGCAATATCGCTACTACACTTTGGTCTAACTTATTGGGGGGCACTACATAAAAAAGCGCTGTCTTCGTGCGACAGCGCTTTTTGATTACGAATGTTATTAACCTAATGTTTCGATAAAAGCCTTGACGACTTCCGGATCAAAGAGCAGGCCCGATGCGCTGAAGAGTTCGCGGACGGCCTGTTTTTTTGTCTTGGCCCAAAATTCCGCCGACGGATTGATGATCATGTCGTAGTAATCGGCGACGGCGATGATGCGGGCTCCCAAGGGGATGTTGGCGCCGCGCAGGTGTTTGGGGAAGCCCGATCCATCCCAGTGTTCGTGGTGATAGCGGATATAAGGCACGATGTCCTGGCAGCAGGGGATGTTTTCCAGCATGTTGCCGCCGCCTGCGGCGTGGCGCTTGTACTGAGCCTTTTCCGAGCGGTTGAGGTAGGGCATCTTGGCCAGCAGGGTATTGGACACGAAAAGCAGGCCGACGTCATGCAGGAGGGCTGCATATTTGACCTGTTCGATTTCACTCTTGGGCAGCGTCAATTTGGCAGCGACGCTGACGCTATAGTTGGCGACCTGTAAGGAATGCATATACAAGCGCTGGCTCTTCAACTGTATGAAATTGAGCAATTCCGCTGTAATGGCGTCGAGGGACGTCATTTCTTCCCGGGCAATGCCCGCAGCTTGTTTCAGGGATACCATATACATGACCAACAAACCCTTTCGTCTGCAAACGTGTTACTTGTTCGTCGTCCGATGCGACCGGCGTACCTTCTGGGGATGACGGAGGATGTTGAACATCTTCACACTCGTCTTCTTGATACGGGCGCCGGTATTCTTCATGCGCCGTGCTGTAGTGATCTTGGACTTGCGTTTCGGGCGCATGTCGCGGATGGAGCCGAAATCGCCGCGGCGGATACTCGTCGCCTTGATGCGGTCTGAGCGCAGGTTTACTTTCAAGGCGCTCATGATCTGGCTCGTCTTGAGATCGATATTAAAACTGTAGATGTCCACTGCCACGTAGGACAGGGTCGGATAGGCGTGGATACAAATATGGGCGTTGCCGGAAACGGCAATGCATGTCAGTTCGTCGTCGATATGGAAGAATGTAATCCCTTCGACAGGCGTGTCGACGAGGTCGAAAGCACGCTCTACCAAGGGCTGCAAGTCTTCGGCTTCCGTAAAGGTCGCTTTGCAGTTATAAAAATCGATGAGTACATGTTTTCCTAATGTGTTGTTCATAATCTCCACCCGTTACTTAGTTACAGCTTATTATATACTGTTTTCGGGCCGATGTAAACAGAAAAAAAGACCCGTTCCCGATGTTTTTTTTACATCAGGAACGAGTCCTTTGTGCGCCAGTCACTAGCCACTAGCCACTAGCTCATGCGGCATGGACACGCATGGGTGTGAAGGTGAAGTTGTTGCCATCGTAGCCGATGGTGACCGTATCGCCTTCGCGGATGGTACCGGCGATGATGTCGCGGCTCAGGGCCGTTTCGACGGTATGCGTGATCAGGCGGCGCAGCGGACGGGCACCGAACTGCGAGTCGAACCCTTTGTCTGCCAATTCCTGTAAGGCTTCGTCGGTCCAGGTGAGGTGGATCTTGACCTGTTTTTCCAGACGCTTGCCGAGGCGTTCCAAGAGGATAGCGGCGATGTTGCGTACCTGGTCTTTCTGGAGTGCTTTGAAGACGACGATGTCGTCAACACGGTTGAGAAATTCCGGACGGAAGTACTGTTTGAGCAGTTCGCGGACTTTCGCATTGGCTTCGTCGTAGTCCTTCGATTCAAGGATTTCGTGAGAGCCGAGGTTACTGGTCATGATGATGATGGTGTTCTTGAAGTTGACCACACGGCCTTTGCCATCGGTCAGGCGGCCATCGTCGAGGATCTGCAACAGGACGTTGAAGATATCCGGATGGGCCTTTTCGATTTCATCGAGGAGGATGACGCTGTACGGACGACGGCGGACGGCTTCCGTGAGCTGGCCCCCTTCATCATAGCCGACATATCCCGGAGGAGCCCCGATCAGACGGGATACGGTATGCTTTTCCATGTATTCCGACATATCGATGCGGATGATGTTGCGTTCGTCATCGAAGAGGGCTTCTGCCAGGGTCTTGGCCAGTTCGGTCTTGCCGACACCGGTCGGGCCGAGGAAGATGAAGGAACCAATCGGACGGTTCGGGTCCTTGATGCCGGCACGGGCGCGGATGATGGCGTCGCTGACGACGCGGACGGCATCGTCCTGGCCGACGACCCGTTTATGCAGCGTTTCGTCGAGGTGCAGGAGTTTTTCCCGTTCGCCGGTCATCATCTTAGTGACCGGGATGCCGGTCCAGCGGCTGACGACCTGGGCGATATCTTCTTCGCCGACTTCTTCTTTGAGGAGCTGCGAATCCTGGTGTTCTGCCAAATAAGCTTCTTGTTCTTTCAACTGTTTCTGCAGTTCCGGCAGTTTGCCGTACTTCAGTTCCGAAGCCTTGGCCAGATCGTAGTTGCGTTCGGCTTTGGACATTTCCCCTTTGACGGCGTCGATTTCTTTCTTCAAGCCCTGGGTGCGCAGGATGGACTGTTTTTCTTTATCCCACTGGGCTTTGAGCTTGCTTTCTTTTTCTTTCAGTTCATTCTTCGTTTCCGTGATCTTAGCCAGCCGTTCTTTGGAAGCGTCGTCCGTTTCTTTGTTCAGGGACTGTTCTTCGATTTCCAGCTGCATGATCTTATGGCGCAGTTCGTCAATCGGCGTCGGCATGGATTCGATTTCCGTACGCAGTTTAGCTGCGGCTTCGTCGACGAGGTCGATGGCCTTATCCGGCAGGAAGCGGTCGGAAATATAGCGGTCCGACAGGACAGCGGCAGCGACCAGGGCCTTATCACGGATGCGGACGCCATGATGGACTTCGTAACGTTCTTTCAGGCCACGGAGAATGGTGATCGTGTCTTCGACCGACGGCTGGTCGACCATGACCGGCTGGAAACGACGTTCCAAAGCGGCATCTTTTTCGATGTATTTCTGGTATTCATTGAGGGTCGTAGCGCCGATGCAGCGCAGGTCACCACGGGCCAGCATCGGTTTCAGGATGTTGCCGGCATCCATGGAGCCTTCGGATGCGCCAGCGCCGACGACGGTGTGGATTTCATCGATGAAGAGGAGAATCTGGCCGTCGGATTTGGCGATTTCATTGAGGACCGATTTGAGTCGTTCTTCAAATTCGCCACGGTATTTGGCACCGGCGATGAGGGAGCCCATATCGAGGGAGTAGAGGGTCTTGTTCTTCAGCGATTCCGGAACGTCGCCGCTGACGATACGGCGGGCCAGTCCTTCGACGATAGCCGTCTTGCCGACGCCAGGTTCACCGATGAGGACCGGGTTGTTCTTACGACGGCGGGACAGGATTTCGATGGTACGGCGGATTTCATCATCACGGCCGATGACCGGATCCAGTTTGTTCTGGCGGGCAGCGGCAGTCAGATCGCGGCCGTATTTTTCCAAAGCCTTGTAGTTTTCTTCGGGGTTATCACTGTTGACGTTAGCCTTACGGTTAGCCTTGATGGTACTCATGATTTTGTCCTGGGTCAGGCCAAATTCACGGCACAACTGCTGGACTTCGTCGTCGCTTTCGCTGACGATACCCATGAGGATGTGTTCCGTGCTGATGTATTCATCGTGCATGGAGTCGGCTAACTGCTGGGCTTTGCCGATGACACGGACCATTTCCGTCGACATGGACAACTGGCTGGAGCCCTTGACGGACGGAATCTTCTTCAGTAACTGTTCCAAGCGGGCCTGGAGCATGGGGACGTCGGTATGACATTCCGAGAAAATCGTGTTGAGCAGGCCTTCCGGTTCTTTCGTCAAGCCCATGAGCATATGGACCGATGAGAGTTCCTGGTTATAATGGAGTGCGGCGATCTGCTGGGCAGACTGGAAGGCTTCGATGACCTTTTGCGTATATTTTTCGTTTCCCATAATTAAGACCTCCTTACTTATGGTGGAAGTAATCATTCTTAGGAGCTTTCCTCAAGCTCTAGTATCATTATACCGTTAAAAGTCAAAAAGTCAATAGGTCAAAAGAAGAAAAGTCAAAAATATATTTGACAAAGGAAGGGGCCTTTCGCTACACTTAATCTGTCAGGAAGGAGACGCACTTATGGATGAAAAAGAACGGAAAGCGTTTGAAGGCGACGCCTTTGCCCAATGCGCTATGGGCGACGATTATTTCTTTGAAGCTTTCGATGCCGATATAGAATATAAAGATGTTTTATATAAGAAGGCCCTGTACTGGTACCACCGGGCTGCCCAGAAAGGACACGCGGCCAGTCAGTATAACCTGGCCTATCAGTATGAACACGGACTGGGGACGGATGCCGATATGGAACAGGCCGTGTACTGGTACCGCCGGGCGGCCAATCAGGGGTATGGCACGGCCGAAAACAACCTGGGCTATCTCTACGAAACGGGGAACGGCCTGCCCCAGGATTATGGACTGGCTTTGCACTGGTACGGCCGGGCTGCCCGCCATGATGACGCCGACGGCCAGTGTAATACGGCCATCATGTACCAGTTCGGCTATGCCGGCCCGCGGGATTATGACAAGGCCGCCTACTGGTATGCCCAGGCGGCCAAAAAGGGCAATGCCATTGCTCAGAACAACCTGGGATACCTTTACGAAACGGGCCGCGGTGTCCCGCAGGACTGGGAACTGGCAGCCCACTGGTACTATGAAGCTGCCATGGCCGGAGACGGGCCGGCCCAGAATAACCTGGGCGTACTCTACCGCGACGGTCACGGCGTCCGCCACGACCTTTGCCAGGCTGTCTATTGGTTCGCCCGGTCGGCGGCTTCCGGGTACAAGGAAGGCATGAAGAATTATGCCCATGCCCTGGAAAAAGGCGAAGGCGTAGAAAAAGACACGGTCGAAGCGGCCTATTGGCGGCAGAAGGGAAAGGAATAGAAGTTATATTTTACTAATCAACATTACAGAAATATAATATTGGCTATCCAGGCTAAAGGGAGTATACTGAAGATATCAAAAACGAATTGTAAAATTCACAAAATTGCAGGGAAAGGGGCATGAAGATGGGAAACTATATTGGGCATACTAGCGAAGAGGGACGACAGCAACTGCTGATAGACCATTTGAAAGGGACCAGCCTTTTGTCCGAACGATTTGCGAGTGTGTTTGATGCGCCCGAATGGGGAAGGATGGCTGGGTTATATCATGACATCGGGAAATATAGTGCGGCTTTCCAGCGACGGATCCTGGAAGATGGGCCGCGGGTCGATCATTCTACAGCCGGTGCCTTGCTGATGAAGAAAATAAAGAATGTACCTTTGGCTCTCTGTATTGCCAGCCATCACAGCGGTCTCCTCAATATGGGAACGAAATTCTCGGACGTTACTGACGGTACCCTGATGGGGCGGCTGAAAAAAGAATTGAAGGGCAAACTGGACTATTCGGCTTATCGCCAGGAACTGCCTGAACCCGTACCGATTCGCAAGGCGCCGGCCTTTTTATACGGAAAAGACCAGTTCTATTATTCCTTCTTCATCCGCATGCTTTTTTCCTGTTTAGTCGATGCCGATTTTTTGGATACGGAGCGATTCGTAAACGATGGCAAAGTGCAGCGCGGCGGATTCGCGACGATGGAGGAACTTCACGATTTATTTTTCGCGTATTATGCAACTTTTGGAAAACCCACTACGCCTATCAATCAAAAACGGCAGGAAATTTATCAGCAATGTCTGGATGCGGCTGAAAAAGAGCCAGGTATGTTTAGTCTGACCGTTCCGACCGGTGGCGGTAAGACCTTGTCTTCCTTGGCTTTTGCCTTGAAACATGCTATAAAATACAAGAAACAGCGGATTATTTATATCATCCCCTATACTTCGATTATTGAACAGACTGCCGATATTTTCCGTAATATTCTAGGGGATGGTAACGTCATCGAACACCATATGAATGTCGATTACGATAAAGATTACGATAAAAATTACGACGATGACAAAAAGGAAGATGATGGCTTGAACCGCAAAAAGCTGGCGACTGAAAATTGGGATGCGCCCGTCATTGTGACGACAAATGTGCAGTTTTTTGAATCCCTCTTTGCGGCTAAGACCAGCCGGTGCCGCAAGGTACATAATATTGCCAATAGCGTCCTCATCTTTGATGAAGCACAGATGCTCCCTGAGCCTTATTTGCGGCCTTGCATCCGCAGCATGGGCGAATTGGTGGCTAATTATCGTTGTACGGCAGTATTGTGTACGGCAACGCAGCCGAGTTTGGAAACGTATTTTTCCCGGATTGGAGAAGGCCTGAAAGTGCGGGAAATCTGTCCGGATACCCAAGGCTTGTATGGATTCTTCAGGCGCGTCACTTATCGATTCATGGATGTAGATTCCCTGGAATCCTTGGCGGCGCAGCTGAAAGAGCATGAGCAGGTCCTGTGCGTCACTAATTCCAAGAAGGATGCCCGGGACTTGTATCAGCTGATGACGGGCGACGGCTGTTACCATTTGTCGACCTTCATGTATCCGGCTCATCGGCGCCGTGTCTTAGCCATCATCCGTCAGCGCCTTCAGGATGGCTTACCCTGCCGGGTCATTTCGACCAGCTTGATCCAGGCTGGTGTCGATGTCGATTTCCCTGTCGTTTATCGTGAAATTGTGGGCCTGGATAGTATCATACAGACCGGCGGCCGCTGCAATCGGGAGGGGAAACAGCGGACAGAAGACAGCATCGTATCTATTTATGATTTGCCTAAACCTATGAACCGGATTCCGGCTTTCGTGCGGCGTCCTATCGAAATAACCCAGATGGTGGCGAAGGACCATGCCGACATAGCCAGTGCAGAGAGTATTAAAGCGTATTTCGACCAGCTCCATTATACGCTTGGCGAAGACCAGCTGGACAGTAAAGATGTGTTAAAACGATTAGAAGTGAATAAACCGGCCTTTACAGAGATTGCAAAAGATTTCAAACTGATAGAAGAAGACAGCCGGACCGTTTTTATTCCCATAGATGATGACCTGGACAACCAGAAAATCCTGGCACAATTGAGAAGCGGTGTTTGCAACCGGTCCATACTCCGTAAGGCGAATCAATATATGGTCGGCGTCTATGAGAATCAGTTCAGGAAACTAGAGGAAACGAATAAGCTGGAAGCGTTGGAGTTTGGATTGTACGTACTAACGGATCCGGCGGCATATGATCCGGATACGGGGCTCGTCGTCAATATGGAAGATGGAATAGGCATCTTTTTATAAATTAGGGAGATGATGATATGGCAATACGAGTAGAAGTTTGGGGAGATTATGCCTTATTCTCCCGGCCGGAAATGAAAACAGAACGCGTCAGTTATGATGTCATGACGCCGTCTGCGGCACGAGGCATCATTGAGGCGATTTATTGGCATCCCGGACTCAAATGGATTATTGATAAAATCTATGTCCTCAGTCCTATCCGGTTCACCAATATCCGCCGCAATGAAGTCAAGGCAAAGGCCAGCGCCAGAGCGGCCAAGCAGGCGATGACTAAGAAAAATGTGGACTTGTATTTGAGTACGAAAGAAGAAATCCAGCAGCGGGCTTCTATGGTACTGTGCAAGGTGCATTATGTTATCGAAGCGCATTTTGAACTGACCGATAAGGCCAATGCTTCCGACAATGCTGGAAAGTTCCAGGATATCATCCGCCGCCGCTTGAAGCGGGGACAATGTTATCATACGCCTTATTTTGGCTGCCGGGAATTTCCTGTCAATTTCCGGGAATACGAATTTGACAGTGTGCCGACAGCCTATGCTGGGGAAGATAAGGAATTAGGCTATATGCTGTATGACATGGATTATTCCGATTTACAGCACATACGGCCTATGTTCTTCAAAGCGACCTTACATAATGGGGTCCTGGATTTGCGGGATTGTGAGGTGCACTCATGATTTTACAATCGTTGGTAGCGTATTATGAAACCTTAGCCCGGCAGGGAGCTATTGCCAAGCCGGGGTGGGGGGACTATAAGATTTCCTATGCTGTCAATCTGAATCAGCAGGGCGAAGTCATCGGAATCCTATCCTTAGAAAAAGAAGTGATGCGGGGGAAAAAGACGGTATCCGTGCCTACGGTCCATATGCTGCCGGAAGGCGTGAAAAAATCATCGGGTATCCGGCCGCAGTTCCTGTGGGCCAATGCCGCTTATTGCCTGGGGCTGCCTAAAGACATGAAGACAGCGGATATGGCAGAAGATGCGGCAGCTAAATGGGAAAAAGAGAAAAAACGGAGTATAGCTTGTTTTGAAGCGATGAAAAAATATCATTTGGATATCTTAGAAGCTGTCCACACGCCGTCAGCAGAGGCATTGAAGCGGTTCTTTACGATGTGGAAGCCGGAAACAGCAGAAAATCATCCCGTGTTGAAACCCTATCTGGCCACCAACCTGGTGACAGCCAATGTAATGTATGCCGTCGAAGGTGTCTTTGTCAAAGATGATGAAACCATCAGGGCTGCCTGGGATGCCCATTATAATCAGCCATCTGCTGATGCTGTCGAAGGGCAGTGTTTGGTCACGGGGAAAATGGCTCCCATTGCCCGCATCCATCCCAATATCAAAGGCGTCCGCGGCGCTCAGTCCTCAGGAGCTTCCTTAGTATCTTTCAACGCAGATGCTTTTGAATCATACGGTCATTCAGGGGGGCAGTGCTATAATGCCCCTGTCAGCGAACATGCCGCTTTTGCCTATACGACGGCATTGAATCAGCTTATTGCCGATGAAAAGCACTGTAAGGTCATTGGCAATACGACCGTTGTCTATTGGGCAGCCGATGGGGAAGAAGCCTATCAGGATTTGCTTCATAGCGCCGTTTTTGAAGATGACGATGCCATCGACGATGAGACCCTGGATGCCTTGTTTTCGCATATCCAAAACGGGATGCCCTTTGATTTTCACGGTGTCCCCATCCACCCGGATACGCCTTTTTATATCCTGGGACTGTCTCCCAATGCGGCAAGGCTTTCGGTCCGCTTTTTCTTGCAGGACACATTCGGTCATTTTATCGACCATGTGCGCAGGCATTATGAGAGACTGGAAATCGTTATGCCTCAGCGTCATCGGGCCTACCTGCCATTATGGAGACTGTTGGGGGAAACGGTAAATAAAAAAAGTAAAGATAAAGCAGCATCCCCGCTTCTGGCAGGGGCTGTGATGCGCAGCATCCTCTCGGATACGCCTTACCCGCAGGCTTTATACAATAGCGTCATGTTGAGAGTCAAAGCAGACCAGGATGATAAAGATAAGCATATCTATAAAATTAGTGCCGAAAAAGCCGCCATCATCAAGGCTTGTTTATTGAAGAATTTTCCGAAAGGAGAGGAAGTAACTGTGGCATTGAATGAAGAAAGTACGAATACGGCCTATGTATTAGGCCGACTGTTCTCCGTATTGGAACAGATTCAGGAAGAAGCCAATCCCGATATCAACAGCACGATTAAGGATCGATTTTTTAATAGTGCGGCTGCGACCCCGGGATGGGTATTTCCAATTTTGTTGAAAATGGCCAACCACCATTTACGCAAATTGAATGACAGAAAGGGATTGAAAATTGAACTGGAAAAAATGGTCACAGAATTGGAAGGGAAAATCGAGATGAATGGCCAGCCTATTCCGGCGCGGATGAATTTGAACGATCAAGGCTTATTTATTTTAGGCTATTACCATCAGACCCAGAAACGGTATATGAAAAAGGAGGAAAAATAAGATGTCCGAACCCATTAAGAATCGCTATGAATTTACCATCCTGTTTGACGTAGAAAATGGCAATCCCAATGGAGATCCCGATGCCGGCAATATGCCGCGCGTAGACCTGGAAACCGGATACGGCCTGGTTACCGATGTCTGCTTGAAGCGTAAGATACGCAATTGCATTGAAACGATTTGCGAAGACCAGCCTGGCTATCGCATTTACGTCAAAGAAGGCGTTCCTTTGCAGCGCAGTGACAAAGAAGCGTTAACCTACGTGGGCATTGATGAAAAGACGGATATAAAAAAGATGAAAAAAGATGATCCGGAACTGGACCGTAAAATCTGTGACTTTATGTGCCAGAATTTCTTTGACATCCGTACCTTTGGCGCCGTCATGACGACCTTTGTCAAGAGTGCACTCAATTGCGGCCAAGTCCGCGGTCCCGTTCAGTTAGGCTTTGCCCGCAGCATTGATCCTATCGTACCACAGGAAGTCACCATTACCCGTGTCGCCATCACGACGGAAAAAGATGCGGAAAACAAGAACACCGAAATCGGCAGAAAATATATCATTCCCTATGCGTTATACCGCGTAGACGGCTATGTATCAGCCAACCTGGCACGGAAAGTGACCGGTTTCAGTGAAGATGATTTGCGGTATTTATGGAAGGCCATCATTAATATGTTTGAATACGACCATTCCGCTGCCAGAGGGAATATGGCCGTCCGCGAACTCATCGTATTCAAACACGATAGTGAATTGGGAAATGCTCCAGCATATAAACTTTTTGATACTGTTCACGTCCAGAAAAAAGAAGGCGTCGTCGCGCCCAGAAACTATACGGACTATGACGTAACCGTAGATGAAAGCAAAATCCCGGAACACGTTACGTGTACCCGGATGATTTAAACGTAGGAAAGAGGGGGTGCGAAGCCATATCACACATAAAATATATCAGAGCTTCGCACCCGGCTTGATTTCTATAAAAATAAGCAATACCCGGAGAATTGACTCAAAAATTGAACTGCTATTCAATCAGTTCGCAATATGATTGATGAGAGAGCAGATAGTAACTGAGCCAATTTGAAGGCAGTCGCACCCTTCGCGGGTGCGTGGATTGAAATGTTGATGTACAGCGTATCGCCATCACGCAAGTAATCGTCGCACCCTTCGCGGGTGCGTGGATTGAAATATTGCATCCAAACAGCTCAGACGCATAAGCTGGCCGTCGCACCCTTCGCGGGTGCGTGGATTGAAATTTTTATAGATATGGCCACTCAAGGAAAATTAGCATGTCGCACCGCGGGTGCGTGGATTGAAATATCGTGGCCGTATACAGCGTATGCAAGACCCCGGGTCGCACCCTTCGCGGGTGCGTGGATTGAAATGATGTGAACGATATGCAACAAGCAATGATGCTCACGCGTCGCACCCTTCGCGGGCGCGTGGATTGAAATAAACATAGTTATATATACTATAGATAACAGAAAGGGTCGCACCCTTCGCGGGTGCGTGGATTGAAATACCAACGGCACCGGTACAGGTAAGACCTATACCGGGGTCGCACCCTTCGCGGGTGCGTGGATTGAAATCGTTATAATGAAACTGAACATCAAAGGAAACGTTCCGTCGCACCCTTCACGGGTGCGTGGATTGAAGATAAGGTAAAATATATTTCGCAAATTTAATTTCATAAAAAATAGACATAGTCTATTGCCGCTAGTACAATTAAGTTACCACACAAAATTCGTAAGGAGGAAATAGACCATGTCTGGTAATATTATACAACTTAATGAGGATCTTATAAAGAATAAGTTAAAGGATCTTGTACGCAACAGTGTAGAGGAAACACTGAACGCCCTGCTCGACCACGAGGCGGATGAACTCGTCCGCGCTGGCAAGTATGAGCGAACGGGAGACCGTAAGGGCTACCGTTCCGGTCATTACGAGCGGAATTTTGGCACGACTTCCGGCGAAGTCAGATTACGCGTGCCGAAGCTCAAGGGCATCCAGTTTGAGACGGCCATCATCGAGCGCGATAAACGCCGTGAATGCTCTGTCGAGGAAGCCCTTATTGAGATGTACCTGGCCGGCATATCCGTGCGCCGTGTCGAAGATATCACCGAATTGCTTTGGGGCACAAAGGTCTCCTCTGGCACCATCAGCCATCTCAACCAGAAGGCATACAAGCACATCGAGGAATGGCGTCAGCGTCCTTTAACGGGGGAATATCCGTATGTTTACGTCGACGGCATTTACCTCAAGCGCTGCTGGGGTGGCGAGATTCAAAATGTCTCCGTTTTAGTCGCTATTGGCGTCAATAAAGACGGGTTCCGTGAGATTCTCGGAGCCGCAGAAGGCATGAAAGAAGACAGGGAAAGCTGGTTGAACTTCTTCACCTGGCTCAAAGGCCGTGGCCTTGCAGGCGTGCGTCTCATTATCGGCGACAAATGCCTTGGCATGCTGGAAAGCATCCCTGTAGTCTTTCCTGAAGCCAAATACCAACGCTGCACGGTCCATTTTTACCGGAACGTCTTCACAGTGACGCCAAAGACTAAGATGAAGCAGGTTACCTTAATGCTCAAGGCAATCCACGCGCAGGAGAGCAAGGAAGCTGCACAGGAAAAGGCGGTCTCCATTGCCGCCAAGCTCCGTGAAATGAAGCTTTTATCCGCAGCCAAGAAAGTCGAGGACAGCGTGGGCGAAACCTTGACCTATATGGATTTTCCAACAGAACACTGGAGCCGGATCCGCACGAATAACCTAACAGAACGGGTGAATCGCGAGATACGCCGCCGTACACGGGCCATTGGTGCCTTTCCTGACGGCAACAGTGCTTTGATGCTCGTCTGTGCCAGACTTCGTCATGTTGCCGCCTCGGAATGGGGCTCAAAACGCTATATGGACATGGAGCATCTATTCAAGATGGAAATTGAGCAGCCAAATGACGAGGAAAATCCATATATCTGATTACGATATTTACTGGCGGATGAAATGAATTTGCGAAAGAATCTTGACACTACCTAAGTTAGTTTGACCTGTAATTTATCACAATCATCTTTACTTAAGCAAACTCCGTTAAGAAACTTTTCCATTTTAGACCAAAATAATCGTTCACGAATAAAAAAAGCAGATTTAGTGAGAGTAATGATAATTTTTCCAATAGATACAGGATTCCCTAAAACAGCGTCAAGTACATCTTCAAACAAATCCGTCGAAGCCTCTTGAATTTCGCCGGTAGATATTCGTTCTCTTATTTCCTCAATATAATTCATCATAATATTCCTCACCGTTATTAACTATACATCAAAAATCAAAGATAACCAATTTATTTACAGACTTGCATAAGAATGTATAAGAAACAGTATAAAATACACGTTGATAAGCTAAAGGTTTACTACAAATATTAATCAGTTCGATTATCTTTTCTATCGGCAAAAAAAATGCGATTGGAAATATATGCACCTTTTATTGGATAATGTCCAATACTTCTTTTCAATTCTTCATACTTAATATTCGTAATTATATACCCATGATCATATTTATAGGAAATATATCCTAATAACGTCCATAAAGGATTTATAAACATTAGTTCCAGTTTTATATATAAAAACCAAATCATGAGAAATAATGCACTGTTAGCAATCACGCTCTCCACTTGGTCAAGTGAAATGCTAAGTATAGGCATAATATATGTAAAAACATAATCCATAACTTTATCATCAGCATATTCAATAGATTTTATCTCACAAATATTTGTATACTTAACTCGCTTGAAAAAATAAATACTAGAAAGGGATATAACGATTAATAAAATCAATCCATATAATACAATCGTATAAGTATAATTATAATCATGATTAATAATTACTTGGTGTAATCGAGGGGCATTCATAATAATTAATAAAATATACAGTGGGACATAAGATGATATAAACATAATAGATCTAACAAATACTGTTTTCTTATTCATATCATCACTCCTTTAGCAACTAAACCTAACTAATTTCGTCTATTCCCTTGCGGTTATTGATAATGCTCTTGTAATATGCATCATTTATAATATGAAGTATATCATTCAATTGCTCTCTTCCTTCGTATACTATTTGTGCCATTCCATTCGTTTTAACTTCAATATTCAAATCAAATTCATCAACAACCTCCTGAATATTATCAAAATTATTAAATACATCCGAAATATTATCGATTTTCCCTAAAACTTTAGTTAATCTTTTTTGATATCTAATATCACGCAAGCAATCTTCCTCAAAATTTTCAAAATTTTCAATCACATTTAGCTCTTTCAAAGTTTGCAAAACGGTTCTCGCATTTTCAAAATACTTATCATTTAATTTAAATATTCTTTCTAATGCAACATGATTAAATATGTATATTTCTTCGCCATCTTTTATTATAAAATCCACGCAACCATCAATTCCAAAAATTGTATCAGTAATTTCATTCAATCCATTGTTAAAAAAGCTTGCTAAAATTCCTTTCGAGTTAAGTCTTTTTAACTTTGAAATTCTTCTAAAAATCAAATAATTTACCTTATTTTTCTCATCATCAATGCGAATACAATAAAAAGTAATATCATCAGGTTGTAATTCTGAAACATCATGTTCCGCATTCAGCATGCTCTCAATAACCTCAGAATAATTACCCACATAGTCAGTATTACAAAACTCAATTTTATCGAGTTTAGAATATACAGGGTCAAAGTTACATAAATCTACTCGTTCATTTTTTTGCAAATCATTAACAATAAGAGCTATTATCTTCATTTTTAACTCATAAGTTATATTAGGTTCAAAAGCACTGTAATAATAGCGCCCTTTTTTAACAAAAATAATCTGTACCACTGCACTATTGGCATCAATTTTTTTTAAATTACAAATAAAATCTTCTTGTATCGTCATAATTGTATCTCCATAAATAATATACTCAAACTTCTCATATCTAAAATACTAGCTGTTTTCAAAGCTATAGCTATTTTATCACCAAATCATCTCTTGGAAACCCATCTATAAAATCACTAATTTTCATGCTCTGCCTGATTAATTCCATTTCAACCTATTAAGTGAAGCCATTTAGCACCCCAGCTCCAAACGAACAAACATGCTAATTTATCATATTATGATAAATTAGCAAGATATATACGGTTGTCAACATATTGTGGAAAATTTTTTTTGATAAGGTGACGGAAGGTACTTTTACTATATCATAAACAGTTCAAGCGCATCTTCCTGCAGACACTGTAAAATGAAACGGATGCCGTCTGGCATGACCACGTTGGCGTCACGATGATAGTCGGCACGAATGTGTCGGGATAGATATTACCATTGCAGGACTTAGCAACGGTATTGCGGGATATTCCGAGTATTCGGGCAATCTGCCGCTGGCTTTTTCCTTCTACGAGGAACATATGCCGGATTTTTTTATAGTCTTCCATAGCGATAATCACCTTGTTGCCATCCCTTCCTATTTGATAGTTCTAACCAAATTATACAGGATGAAGTAGTAAGGTGGCTCATTTTTTCGTGATTACAAATGCCTTGAATGGCTCGCTTATCTATTATCATTCACATGATATGACAGTCCATGGTTTTATAAATCTTTCACGGAATGCATCACAAACAAAATAATCTTTTCTTATACTATCATTAAGTTTAAGCTTTGGAATATAAAAAGTCGTGATATCCGGATTTACTAATGATAAATGAATATATTGAGTGAACGTACTCCCGCCTATAGAGGCGGGAGCTTCCTGCTTCAACGAGAACAGC
>ERZ772882.1287-NODE-1287-length-27610-cov-5.789185_pt1 | contig 27610 bp, 30 predicted proteins | sample MGYA00580576_ERZ772882 | MGnify/ENA primary metagenome ERZ772882 (study PRJEB29015, sample SAMEA2737658) | human gut metagenome | biome: human gut; feature: human-associated habitat; material: faeces | place: China | collected 2012 ... | reverse complement strand
TGGATCTTGGAATGTTCGACCAGAAGCAGTGCGAACCGGATTCGAGCGAACTGGATTACACCGGCAAGGTGCTTGTTCTCTCGCCAAATACCCTGAAAGAAGAATACTGGTCGCCCGAGAATCAGCTCTGGCTGGTAATATAGACCCCAATCGAGCAAAGCCCTTACAAATTGGGGCTTTGCTCGTTGTTGATATGTTCACAACGATGGGAAACAGTTCAATATTTTTCGTATTCTTTCGCATAGAAACTTTTTAGGATAGAAGATAGCCGATCCACCTCTGCTTCTAATTCGCGGATGCGTTTATTCTTTGCAGCAATTATGACATCTTTGCCTTTGTCAGTAACAGAGGGTTTCATAAGCAGCTTTGGGGCAATGCAGTTGCAACGCAGAGATTCAATTCGAGTGCGATAGCACCGTTCTTACTCCGGGGGTATATGGTCTGCTTGGTGCGAACGGTGCGGGCAAGACAACTTTAATGCGTATGATTTGCGGTGTTCTAAAGCCTACTTCCGGCAGTATCTGTTTGAACGGAAAGAGCATTGACGAGTTGGGAGAAGATTATTATGCTCACTTGGGCTATATGCCGCAGGATTTCGGCTTTTACCCGGATTTTACAGCCCGTGAGTTTATGCTCTATATGGCGGCAGTAAAGGGACTGGATAGGAAAGAAGCAACGACACGGACGGGGGAATTGTTGAAATTAGTTAATCTGCATGAGGTGGCAGACAAAAAAATTAAGTCCTTTTCCGGCGGTATGAAACAGCGTTTGGGAATTGCTCAGGCAGAATTGAACGCCCCAGACATTCTCATTTTAGACGAGCCAACCGCAGGACTTGACCCAAAAGAACGTGTCCGCTTCCGCAATCTCATATCTGACTTTGCAAAGGATAAGATTGTTATTCTGTCTACGCATATTGTATCGGACGTTTCCTATATCGCTGATACTATTCTGATGATGAAAGACGGTACATTTTTACTGCAAGAGCCTATGGCTACTATCACAGACAGTATAAACGGCAAGGTATGGGAACTTTTGGTGAGCGACCGGGAAGCAGCAGAATACAGCAGACGCTTTTCCGTTGTTAATCTGCACCATGAAAACGGCAATGTGCGGTTACGTATGATACATGATACATCTCCGGCCGCCGACGCTATCACCGTACCGCCGAGCTTGGAGGATTTGTTTTTATACCACTTCGGAGAAGAAAGGGGCGAATGAACCAATGCTTATTAAATACGAATTTTTGAAAATCCTGCGTAAAAAATCGACGCTTATCGTCATGGTTGCAAGTTTGCTTGTAACTGCAATTTTATTTGGTTTACCGATTTTGCGGTATCAGACTTACAATCAAGAAGGTGTAATCACTGGCCTTGCGGGTATTGAATATGAAAAGGAACAAGCAGAAAATTATTCTGTTCCTTTAACAGATGAATATATCACTGAAACAATCCGGGAAGTACAGCAGCTTTTTGAAAATCCTGATAATGTGGGATATGACGGTTATGAACAGTTTTTGGTTGACAGCGCATATTGGGACGGTATCGCCCCACGGGAACGTCTGCTAAATATGATTGCGAAAAACTATGTCAATCCAAACGAAAGCGCGGGGTATAGCTCATTAGCAGATTTGGATATTTCAGAGGGCGCGGATTTTTACGCTGCAAGACAGGAAAAAATCGAAAAGCTACTTAATACCGCTTCCCGTGAATTGTCCGAGAAACAGAAAAACTATTGGCAGGATATGAACAGTAAGGTTGATGAACCTTTTCAGTATGGGTATTACGAGGGATGGGAAATCATCATTAGCAGCTTTGAATTGCTGATGTTTGCGCTACTGGCGGTCTGTATCGTGATTGCCCCTGTCTTTTCCGGCGAGTATGAAGCCGGAACGGACGCGGTAATATTATCCGCAAAATACGGAAAAACGAAACTAACAACAGCTAAAATTGTAGCCTCCTATCTGTTCGGTGCGCTTGCTTTTACGCTTCATGTAATTGTTGCGTTTTGTCTGCCTCTTGCAGCATTTGGCTTTGACGGTTGGGATTTGTCGCTGCAAATCGTAAACACGACTATACCGTACCCGTGGACATTCCTGCAAGCTGTCCTTGTGAATTTGGGAGTAGTTTACCTTGTGCTGTTCGCCATGCTTGGCTTGACGCTTCTGCTGTCGGCAAAGATGAAAAGCTCGTACCTTGTGCTTATTGTGCTTGTGCCTATCCTGTTTATTCCGCTGTTTCTCTCACCAAACGGAACAACGGGCGCATATAACTTGACTCTATTCCTACTCCCGTACCGTTCCACCGTGCCGGAGATTGGAAAATATATCTCCTATCAGCTTGGCGGGCTTGTCTTGGACGCATTTACCATGAGGGCTATTCTGTATGCGATACTTACTGCGGTTATGCTTCCCCTTGCAAGGCTTGGGTTTAAGAAACATCAAGTCGGATAAGGAGGGGGCTATGAAAAAGAAAAAGCCTATTATTTTTGCGGCGTTAGTTGTTGCTGCTATTGTAGTAATCGCGGTAATATTGCAATCGTCTAATTGGTCTAATCTTTCCTATGAAGCGGTTGTGCAGGAAACTGTTACAATGTCTAACGGGGAAATCCGTCTGATTGTAGAACGCACAACAGAAATCTACGGAAATCCTTTAAACTCTCTGCATATCAGTGAAGATACAAAATTACTTGATATGGACGGTAGCACAATTTCTGTCGAGGACTTAAAGCCGGGATATAAGGTTAAAGTTACTTTAAAAGACTCTTTTACAGAAGAAACGCCATATTACTATCCGATTGTTTATGAGATTGTATTGATTGACGTTAATCCTTGATATGGAAAAACAAGCTGCCGGACGACGGCAAAGAAAAAAAGCCGTCGTGCAGCAGCCATATTTTCACGCGCTTATTTTATCTCGGCGGCTTTGATTTTTCAGAGCCGCCGTGTCTTTTCGTCAATCTATCCCAAACTTGCGACGACCCGGACACCGTGAACTGACACGGCGGCATTTAGGAGGTTGCCGCCGTGTCTAATTTTGTATTCCATAATACCCATGAGCTTCATCAATTAAAAAAAGCATAGCTCCACCTCCGGGTAAGTCTACCTATGAGTATGAACTGTCAAATCATCTGAATACTTTTTACATTTCCTTTGCGTCCGTCTGCGCCTTGCAGACGGGCGCATTTTGCGTTTTTCAAAACTTTTTTGAAAAACTTTTCTATTCCGTTTGGCAAATTTGCGGCACGTCCGTGGAAGGCAGCCGAAAGGGGATAAATAACCCGCCCCCGGGACGAAAGGGGGTGAGAACATGGATTACCCTAATCGGTTGGAATGGCAGACGAGATGTGAGTTTAACGCGTACTGCAAACACACGCTACGCAACGAACTGATTGACGCCTGCCGGGAAAGCAAAAGTCGGCGAAAGCACGAAGTCAACTTTTCAGACCTTGCCCCGCATGAGGAAAAGCAGCTTTATACCGTTGACAGATATTTTGTCAATGAGGACGAGGACGCTTTTTGTGCGGGCGGTTTGAAGATTACGGCGAAGCTGCTTGCCGAAGCAATGCACTCCCTGCCGGAAGAAAAACGGCAAGCCGTTTTACTGTATTACTTTTTCAGCATGACCGACGCTGAAATCGCGGAGCTTATGAAAGTACCCCGCAGCACAGTACAGTATAGACGGACAAGCTCTTTTGAACTGCTAAAACGATATTTGGAGGAACGCGCTGATGAATGGAACGAATTGTAATGACAATGAGCGCGGCTTATTACCCTACCCGGTCATTTTAGCCGCGACAAAGGGCGACCCCGACGCCATGAAAATTGTGGTGCAGCACTACCAAAGCTACATAGCCCACCTGTCTATGCGGAAAATCCGTGACGAAAGCGGCAATACCTATTACGGCGTAGACGAGGACTTGCGGGAACGGCTGCAAGCAAAGCTCATGCGGGCTGTCCTATCCTTTAAGACAGAGAAGTAAAAACGCGAAGTGTTCCACCCCTTTCCGCTTTGCGTACCGTCAAGGTAAGGAGTGTCTTCTTGTTTGAACGAATACCGTTCCCCAGATGATTATGGGGTTCGGATATGCGCTCAATGGTGGGCCTTCGGGGATTCGAACCCGGGACCGGACGGTTATGAGCCGTCTGCTCTAACCAACTGAGCTAAAGGCCCTTAATTTGGTGCGGGTAGTGGGATTCGAACCCACACGCCGGTTGGCAAAGGAACCTAAATCCTTCGAGTCTACCAGTTCCACCATACCCGCATATAATTAAGACCATATCACAAACCACTTTTCTTTTAGGCGAGAATGCCATGAGTATTTTGTATAGGAAAAATTTACATTAAAACTGGCTAAAAGAATTGGTGCCGGTGACCGGGCTCGAACCGGTACAGTATTGCTACCGAGGGATTTTAAATCCCTTGTGTCTGCCAATTCCACCACACCGGCATATAAAATGGGAAAAATAAGCGGAATCAAAAAGAACCCTAAGTGAAATATATGCAGACCAGAAGCCATGTTGTTTATATTCAGGATAGAGTCAACAGGTACTTCACGGTCCAGGGATCTCCAAAACAGAACCAACGAAGGCAGAGGGGCAAATCGCCCCTCTGCCACCATGACGGTGTATCTGAGTCAGAAATTATTAAGATTTGATATTCTTATACTTAGAAATTACCAGTTCCTTTGTATTTCCGTCTGAAGGAAGACCACAAATTTGTTCTACGGCAAACTCAATACCTTTTTCTTTAATCAAAGCTAGGCTTAACCTTTCCATCCGGTACGGTCAATCTCCCCTTGTTCATCCCACAGGCAATGCCAGTCAGGTGCACCTTCCCACAAAAGGACAGTTCCTTTGATAAGGCGACACTGAGTTCCAATATTGTTAATCTTTTCCATTTCGGCGTTTGTCAGTAGATCTTCAGTACAGCACTGGAGATTACTCAGAATATGTGAACGACTGATTGAGAAAGGAACAGGTAACGTTCCGCGTTGTACGGCCCATTTAAGGACAACTGAAACTGGATGAATACCATGCGCTTGAGCTATTTCTAGGATTGCTGGATCCTGAAGGCAATTGGTATCTTCTGTAGTACGATCGCGCTCTGGCCGGTGAGGGCTGCCGAGCGGCGTATGTGCAATAGGCAGAACATTCTTTTCTTTTAAGTATGCGATAAGTTCATCCTGCCGAAGGTGTGGATGGAGTTCGCATTCGTTTACAACAGGCTTAATCTTCATCTCCTGCCAAACTGATTCTATTTTCGGGATATTCATATTCGACATGCCAATGGATTTAACAAGTCCCATTTCGACAAGTTTTTCCATCTGCCGCCAGACCATAAGATATTCCTCTTCGAAAAATGGACGTGCGTATGGATCGCGCTGATGAGTGTCACAACCAGGCGTATGGTAATTAGGGAATGGCCAGTGTATGAGATACAAATCAAGATAATCCACTTGAAGATCCCTTAATGTTTCAGCACAAGCGGCAAGCACATCCCGCTCATTGTGACGATTGTTTGGAAGCTTTGATATAATAAAAAGATCCTCACGGCGAAGTAGCCCCGTTTCAAACACTTCTTTTAGTGCTACACCAATTTCCTTTTCATTTTCATAGGCTGGAGCACAGTCGAGCAAACGATATCCAAGTGACAGTGCTACTTTAACATTTTCGGCAATGACTCCCGGTTCAACATGGTCGGAGCCAAAGGTTCCATAACCGATACAAGGCATTTTGTTGCCATCACTCAAGAGGAACTGGGGAATTCTGTCTTGATCAATGCTATCTGCCGCAAAAGAAAACTTCTCCATATTTATCACATTATTTCCTTTCTGCACAAGTTCTTCAGTCGTATTTTATTTAATCAAACAACAGGATAGGAACCTCCTGCATACACCGTTCCACTTCTGCTTCATTTTCTACTGAAGGCATTGCTCCCTTACGAGATGCACAAAGCGCACCACACGCATGTGCAAATCTGAGCATTTTTTCTATTTCTGGTTGGGGGATTTGCTCGATCACTGGCATGTTCAAACGGGTTAATTGGTAGATAAACCCCCCTATAAAAGCATCTCCGGAACCAGTTGTATCAGCCACCTTTACATCATAGGTTGGCAAATGGCCTTCTCCACCTTTATAGCTGTAGAAGCAACCGCGGGGGCCTAAGGTAATCGTTACGAATTTTGCGCCGAAGCTACGTATTTTATGCGCAACAGCTTCGTAAGTAATATCCTTGCCGAAAAGAAATTCTGCTTCCTCAACCGATATTTTCACAATATCTGCTTTATGCATTGTGTCGAGCATTACAGTGCGCTCAAATTCCTTATCATTTGAAAATGCGATGTTCCAGTTTGGATCATAAACAAGCAATTTCCCACGTTCTTTTACCATTTCCACAATCTTTGCCGCGGCCAATCTGCAAGGTTCTTTGTATTGTGAAACGGTCGAAAGCAAAAACACTCGGCAGGCATCAATCAGTTGTTCGTCAATATCTTCGGGTGAATAGTAGGTTTCAGCAACTTCTCCTCGAGTAAAATCAAAGCTACGATTGTTGTTCTCGTCTAGAGTGATAAAAGCCATTTTTGTGGGCGCTTTCCTGGTAAATCGTAAGCCTTGAATGTTAACCCCGAATTTGGTCATCGCATCAGCTAAAAAGTGCCCGAATATATCATCACTGACCGTACCAAGAAATCCTGATTTGCCACCCAAACGGGAAACTGTTACTGCCACATTGGCCGGCGCCCCACCAGGATTGCGTTCATAAAGCAAATTCCCTTTTGGTGAAATTCCTGCGGGGGTAAAATCCACCATTAAATCGCCAAGGGTTAGCACATCTAGAATAGTTTTACTCATCATAGGTACATCCTGCCTGTAAAATTACGTTTGGAGCGTGCAGCCAGTAACCACCAGTTCGTATTACAGCTTTTACCTTCTTAATTTCTTCGTCAAATTCAATGTGTGGGATATAGGATAGTTTTGCTTTTTCAGGCCAATGTTTCGCATATTCCTTATCGAGATCAGGTGACATTTCTTTAATTTCACATGCAAGAATGACCTCTTCAATTGCCATTTCATTTATAATTCCTTCGACAACTTGAACCATTGAAGGAATATTAGGCAAAAAGGCCAAGTCAACAGTTTCAATACCTAACGGTATATTGTAGCCTGCATCCACAATCGCAAAACGATCTCTATGGCCGATACGGGCAGTAAGAGAACGCAAATCAGCATTCAGTATTCCTTGTTTAATCATAACTAACTTCCTCTTTATTCTAAATTAGCGTGATTATATGCAATTTTCGCAGTACCACAGTTAGTTTTTTGCATCAATTCGCAGACCATTGCATCCCCGACTATAACGATTGACTGTTCAAACGGGTTACCAGACGGGCGAATTGAAAAATAATTTCCTTCTATCCATCCATCAGGACCAGCGGCCCCTTCTTGAATTGGCTTTGCAGTGTTTAATTGAACAGCAACTTTGGCAATTGATGCAATTGTTGAATTTCTATTTTTTGTAAATACCGCAACTTCTGCTCCAGCGGCTTTCGCTTTTTTACAGATTGCAATCATCCCAGCCGTTTCTCCTGAGCCCGAACCGACCAATAATAGATCCCCTTCACGGATACTTGGCGTGCAAACCTCACCGACAAGATATACCTTTAAACCGATTTGCATGAGGCGCATTGCCAAAAACTTCATTGCTAGCAGGGACCGTCCTGCAGCCCCAACAAAAATACGATTTGAATTGAGAATCAGTTCTTGCATTTGCTCGAGTTCGGTCTCTTCAACAGTTTCAACAATCTCCTGCAGTTCGTTTAGACTTGCAAGAGCGATAGCACGAGTTTTCACTGTATTGCCTCCTCGAGAATCATTTTTTTCATGGTTTTTGCCGTTTCGATAGGATCAACTGCTTTGCAGATTGCTCCACCTACTATAATTAGGTCTGGCTTGGCTGCAATAATGCGCGGTAGAGTTTGCAAATTGATTCCTCCAGCGACAGCTAACTTAAGTTCAGGTGCTCCTTGCCGTGCAAGCCGCATGCTCTCCAGCGGATCCGGCGCATCAGGAACGTCAAGACTTGTATGTACACAGATATAATCCGCACCAAGGGCCTGCGCAACTGCGGCTCGCTCAGGTATACGTTCAAGAGGTACTCCCATGGTATCCGCCAACACCTCGCGCTCATATGCTCGTGCAGTTTTAACTGCCCCTGCAATGGTCTCGTTGTTAGCGCTTACAGAAACTGTAACAATGTCAGCACCGGCACGGAATGCAAGAGCGCTCATAAACTCTCCACCGTCCAGAATCTTGTAATCCGCCAAAATCTTTGCTTTAGGATATAAGTTTTTGAATTCTTGAATAACTGAAATGTCGTTATAATATGCGAATGGTGTGCCGATTTCAATAATATCGACATATTCTTGAATTTTTTCTAATAAAACTTTAGCCGCTTCGCGGGTAATATCGTCAAGTGCTATTTGCAGTTTCATAGATTGTTTACTCCTCGAACATTTCTTCTTATAGCTCGTGAGGAAAATGAACTCGCCTCTTGTTCCATACACAGGCTTTGTCGAGATTCCTTTTCCTCACAGGCAAATTATATTTTCTTATTTTATCCGCTTACATTTAGAAGCCGAGAATTGCACGAACATCCGCATCGTTAAGATTATCCTTTGTCACAACCACGATGTTAGTACCAATGTTTTCAGGCAAACTCTCGCCTTCAAGTGCCTTTACAGCACTCACAACACTCTGATATCCGATATCACTGGGATCCTGAGTAACAATAGCAGTTGTAGTGCCAGACTCGAGATAAACTACGTTAGTCTCAGTTGCATCAAACCCTACATGCACGATTTCTCCCACTCTACCGCGCTCCTCAATGATATTTGCAGCAGCAATGGTAGAAAAGTCATTGTTGGAGAAAATGCCCGCAAGATCAGGGATTGCAGTGATCCAGTCGTTGGAAATTGTCAAAGCCTTCTCCATATCGCCGTCGCAGTACTGGATGTCGACAACCTCCATATTGGGGAAGTTTTCTTCGATGTAATCTCTTGCGCCTTCGCAGCGAGCTACATTAGAAGGAACTGTTTCCTGTGAGCCGAGCAGGCAGACCTTGCCTTCACCGCCGAGAGCCTCGCCCAGAGCCTTTCCGCCAAGTCGGCCGGCCTCGTAGTTATCTGTAGCAATAAAGGTTAAACCGTCATAATTACAAGTAGTGTTGAACAGGATAATTTTAATTCCCTTTGCGGCTGCAGCCTCGAGAGTTGGCACCAAAGCCTCGGAGTCGCATACCGCGATGCAGATGGCATCAGCGCCCTTCGTAATGGCATCTTCCACCATTGCAATCTGCTGCTCATAAGAGGTCTCAGTAGCAGGACCATCAATTGTGTAGACAAGGCCGAATTCCTCGCAGGCTCTCTCTGCGCCTGCCATTACGCTTGCCCAAAATTCGCCGGAACCAGACATGGTGAATACTGCGACATTCCAAGGATCAGCGTTACCAGCAGTATCGTCACTTGAGACTGCTGTTGCATTGGAGTTACCCTGGGCGTCTGCGTTTTGTGCAGTGTTGCTCTGATCACTGCACCCAATCATGCTAAAAGCTAGAAGCAATGACAAGAAAATGGCTAAGACTCTTTTCATAAAATAATACCTCCAAAGAATATTTAATATCGCAGGGTATATTCCCACAATATTCACTAGTATTAGACACCCATACGCTTTCTCTGGCGCACGATGTCAATATAGACTGATAGTACCAACGTTGCACCCGTAGCTACCTGTTGCCATTGAGTTGATACACCAATAAGGTTGAGTCCGTTATTAAGAACGCCGATAATAACTGCGCCTAGTAATGTGCCAAAAATTTTTCCGTGTCCACCTGACATTGATACACCGCCAATAACCGATGCAGCTACCGCATATGCTTCGTGTCCTACTGCAATGCTCGGTTGACCAGAATTAACACGTGCTGTTGTTAAAATTCCTGCAATCGAAGCCATCGCAGCACTAAACATGAAGGCAAAGATTCGAACTTTGTGTACCGAAATACCAGATAAGCGGGCAGCTTCTCCGTTACTACCAATTGCATAAATATGTCTTCCTATTACAGTTTTTCGTAAAATGAAAGTAGCAATAAGCGCAACAAATAGCATTATATAAACAGGATACTGAATTCCAAGGAACCGTCCTTGCGCCAGCTGCTTAAATTCCGGGCGATTGCTGAAATAAACAGCTCTAGAATCTGTAAAAACGAGCGCTAAACCACGAATGGCCATTTGTGTTCCAATTGTTGCAACAAAGGAAGGCAATGACAGCTTGGTAATAAGTAATCCATTGACCAGACCAAGAAGGATACCAAAACTCACACCACCCAAGCAACAAATGATCATCGGATAACCTTTCGAGAGCAAAGTTGCCACAATTACACTGCTCATAGCAAGTGTCGGTGCAATGGAGAGATCTATTTCACCTGAAATAATGACATAGGTCATACCAAAGCCTAAAAGTGCAGTTGTAATGATTTGCGTCAAAACATTAGCCAGATTATCACTAGATAAAAAATACGGAGACATAACCGAAAACAAAACAATAAGTATCAGTAGAGCAATTAGGCAAGAAATGGTCTGACTGGTATCTTTGCTTACAATTAGCCTCTTTTTGGGATTGCTGTCAGCATTTTTCACTTGGATCTTCATTACACCTTGTCCTCACATTCTTCATAGTTTTTTGTTTTGGATGCGAGTATCATAATTTGTTCTTGTGTTGCATCCGCGGCATCGATTTCCCCTGATACCCGTCCCTCACTCACAACAAGGATTCGGTCGCTTAACCCCATTACCTCGTTCATTTCAGAGGAAATAACAATAACTGCCGCTCCTCGCTCTGCAATCTTGTTAATAAGTGCGAAAACTTCGTATTTTGCGCCCACGTCAATACCACGAGTGGGTTCATCAAAAATTACAACATCAAAATTTCTACAAAGCCACCGGCCGATCAAAACTTTTTGTTGGTTACCTCCACTGAGATATTGCAGAATTTGCTCATTGTTTGGAGTTTTAATTCGTAGCTGATCTACTTTTTCATCAACAACTTTTTTGATAATTCTGTCGTTGACTATGCCCTGTTTTGCCCAATCAGAAAAGGTGGCGGCAACCATGTTAAATGTCACACTCTGATCGAGAAACAATCCAGTATCTTTGCGGTCCTCTGGGAGATAGGTAATTCCATGGCGAATTGCATCAATCGGCGCTTTAATGGAACATTTTTCTCCCTTGAGCCAAACCTCACCACTTGTTGCTCTATCCGCTCCAATAATTGCACGTGCAATTTCAGTGCGTCCTGCTCCCACCAATCCTGCAATACCAAGTACTTCCCCGCTGCGTACCGAAAAAGAAACATTGTCAAAAATCTTCTTTTCATTAACTACACGAGTTAGGTTTTTAACTTCGAATATTACATCTCCAATGGTACTGTTCCGCTTCGGAAACTCTTCATTCATCTCGCGCCCAACCATATCACGTATTAGCTGGGGAATGTTGTATTCTTTGCTCCAAGGTTGTGTGGTTATGTATTTGCCGTCTCGTAATACAGTAACCCGATCAACAATATCATCGAATTCTTCCAGGCGATGAGAAATATAGATAATGCCGACTCCTTCATCGCGAAGTTTCCGGATAATATTGAAGAGTGTTTCAGTTTCAGAGAGTGAAAGCGACGATGTTGGTTCATCGAGGACAAGCACATCAGAATGCACGCTAAGTGCTTTCGCAATTTCAACCATCTGTCGAGAAGCAATGCTTAAATCTTTTACTTCGGTCCGTGCATTAATGGATAATCCCATGCTGTCCAACAAAGCCTGTGCTTTTTCGTTCATTTCTTTGTCGTCAATTATTCCACGAACCTTGCGTGGTTCACGACTTATATAGATATTATTTGCAACAGAAAGATCGGGCAAAAGATTGAGTTCCTGATGTATAATACTGATTCCCATTTCCTGTGCGTGTTTGGGGTTTTCAGGAAGGAACAAATTACCTTTATAGTAAATTTCACCTTCATCTTGCTTGTAAATGCCGGTTAAAACTTTCATAAAAGTGGATTTTCCAGCACCATTTTCTCCGGCAATAGCGTGCACTTCTCCCCTTTTTAGTTCGAAATGTACCGAGTCAAGAGCTTTGACACCCGGGAAGCTTTTGGAGATTTTCTCCATTCTTAATAAGTTGTCCATATCTTTCAACATCACCCCATCCAATAATTTCGAAATATCTCAGACAATCTATAAAACTTAAAGGACCAAAAAGTTTAATATCAAACAATGCCAAGAAATTTTACTGTTTCTGTTTCACCAAACACTAGTAAGACTCGCCCTCCTTCTTTACAACGGGTGCATCAAAGCGATGGATACACATTTGTTAACTTTGACTATAAACTACCAGATTTATTGATGATTTGTCGTTAGAATGTATTAGGAATAGGTGGACATTTTTAAGATCCCAACTATTTTGTTCGTCAAAACAAATATAGGCCAATGATTTTTTCGACTGCTTCCCTATTCATAAGCTTTCCCTTATGGAACATCCTGCCTCATGAGTGTTCTTCCAATTCTTTTGTAAACACATTCAAAATAGCATTAGAACACAGTATACAAAAAAACTTGCAAAAGGAATATGTTTTTGTTATAGTCGTATTAAACTCTTGAAGCATGTAAATTAATGTTAATTTTTGGCGTGTTTATTTGTAATTTTAAGAGGGATTATTAATTATGAACGAAGAATTCAATGTAGTAATTGCAGAGGATGAAAAACGTATTTGCAGCTTGATCAAAGCTCTTATTGATTGGGATGGATTACATTTACGTTTAGTAGGTGAAGCACACGATGGTGTTCAAGCTCTTACGTTATTACAACAGGAAAAAGTAGATATCTTGATTACTGACATCCGAATGCCAGGTGTCAACGGATTAGACCTTACAAAATGGGTTAATGATCATTGTAATCAATGCTCTGTTATAATCATTAGCGGCTATAAACAATTTGACTATGCATACGACGCATTACGTATGGATGTTGTCGATTTTCTCCTCAAGCCTATTAAAAAAACTGATATAAATAATGCGATTTCAAAGATTGTTCAAAAGCGCTCAGTCTCCTCTCCTAATACATCAACAATTCAATTGGAAGTTCAACAGTTTCGTACTTCTTTACGTCGGCAGTGCATTCATTCCTTTTTATATAATTCTAGCTTACGCGATGTGCCACTTGAAACATTTAACAAAACTACTGGAATGGAATTCCAGAATGGTGATTTCGTAGCAATTATACTTCAATTATACGAGCCTAATTCATCGCTTGACGGACATTTTTCTCGTTATTCTACAAGTGCAGTTCAAAGCCAACCTGCGTTTCCAGTTGGCATCGGAGATAAATTACGTGATTTGCTTGTTGCAGGTTTGATTTCAAAAGTGATAGATATTGAAGCTGAGTTCATCGATGACACCCTTTACTGTATTGTCAATCTTGACCCTAATTCGAGGGAATCTTTTATCCGTTCATTGAAGCGCATAAAGGATATTTTAAAAGAACATATTGATGTTTTTCGATATCGTTTTCTTCTTACAGTTAGTAATTTTCATTCCAATTATACTGCCTTTCCGACAGCTTTTCAGGAAGCCCGTATGCTTATACCTTGCAAATGTGCGCTTTCTGGTGAAGGCCCCTTTTTGTGGAATGACTTTCCTCTCCCACCACTTACTTTACCAAAACTCTCATTAAAATCCGAATGCAGAAGAGCAGCTGAAACAAGAGAGACAAAACAAATTTTTTATGTGATTCATGATTTAATTGAAACGCACAGCACTTTGTTTTTAACAGATCCTAGACTAATAAACAGTTTTTTACGTCAGCTCTTTGATGCCATTTGGGTTATTGCATCCAACCACACATGGTTAACTCCGGATGCGTTGTTAATAATGCAGAAATACTTAGTTTCCTGTTCTTCTAGTTTGCATGATCTAGAGAAAAACTGTTGTCAGCTTATAGATTCCATTTTAGTTCGTTTGCAAAAAGAAGTAGACTCAACCAATTCCATGCCGGTTCGAACAGTTAAACAACTTATTAGCAAAAACTTTGCGAATACAATTTCACTTGATGATCTTGCGAAAGAAGTTAATCTGAGTCCTCCTTATTTAAGTGAACTCTTTAAAAATGAAACCGGGGAAACTATCAGTAACTATATTCAGCGAACACGAATTGAAATGGCACAACACCTACTTTTAACAACAATGATGAACGTAACTGAAGTGGCTGATGCTGTCGGATACGCTGACGCAAAATATTTCAGTCGGGTTTTTCGTAAGCACTTAGGTATTCGTCCCTCCGATTTCCGTTATCTTAATAAATGGGGGTAATTTTCATTGAAATTACGTGCTGTCTTTCGTTTTATACGTGAAACCAATAATTCTTTGTTAATTATTTTACCTGGTCTTCTCTTTTCTTTAGGTTTAGCTCAGTTTGCTATGATTCTTTTTGTGTTCTTTCAATCACCCAAAGCGAATTTGCTTTTACTGGCAATAGTGGTTTTAAATTTATTGATATTTAGCCTCTTTATCGTATTTATAATCCATATAACCACTGCATTTATCCAACCACTTTATGAAATATGGCATTATTCAATATCTCCCGATTCAAAAAAAAGACTTAGTGACAATCCTTTTCTGCAGCGGGTGGAAGAACAAGTTATGGCGCAGACCGATGAGATTATCAAAAGTCAGTTTGGAAATATTACAAATTTGAAAGCGCTACAAAGTCAGATTAACCCACACTTTCTTTATAATACCCTTGACTCCCTACGTGGCGAATTATATATGTGCGATATGCCTAATTTGGCACAAATGGTTGAGACATTGTCTGAATTATTTCGTTATAGTATCAGCCAGAAGGAGCCACTCATCTCGCTTGAAGCAGAGATTGACAATACCGAAAAATATATACGAATAATGCAATTTCGTTTTCCTAACAAATTTGTTTTATATAAGCGGTTTGATGATGAGACAGATGAAATTTTGGGAATGCAAGTTCCAAAAATGATTTTACAACCGATAGTAGAAAACTCGATTAATCATGGCTTAGAGGCAAAAATCGGACCGGGTAGGATTTTTATTGATATTACCCATACAGAAAGAACTGTGTGTATTCGGGTTGACGACGACGGCGTAGGGATTCCTGCAGATAAACTTGATAGTATCAATACTCAGCTTAGTAAAAATGAAAGTAATTGCGCCGCCGACTCTGTTCGTGGGATGGGCCTTGCGTTGTTTAATATCAATTCACGTATTCGGCTGCTATATGGCGAAGATTATGGAGTAAGCGTCGCAAGTAGTGTTGGAAAAGGCACTCAGGTTCAAATTATGTTGCCTTTAAGCAAGGAGTAATTCTATGGAGGAACTCTTTCGTTTTATCAATGTAAGTTGTGAAACGTCGCGATTTTACCTGCGAAACTTCAGTTTTATGTTTGGTCGCGGGGAACTTATTGCAATTTCCAGTGACACAACATCAGCTAAAGATGCACTCGTTCTTTTGTTAACTCGGCAAATCGAACCAACAAGCGGAAAAATAAGCTGGAATGCAAAAGGGGGAGCTCATTCTCTTATTTCCTATGAAGATCACCTGCTATATAAACATTTGAGTATTGCAGAAAACCTATCGTTAACATATCCTTCGTCTAATCGGTTTTTTTTCTCTCAGAAAAGGAACTCACTAAATGCGCGTTTGATCCTCGAAAAATACGGCATATTCTGGGATGTTAATAAACCGGTGTACAGTTTAACAAAATTACAACAATATATTCTACGTATTGTGAAGGCAGTTTATCTTGGCGCGGAATACCTTATTCTATCTGATGTTGTACGGTTACATTATGATGCCGATTTTAGCCTACTTCGCGATCTTGTGCGAACCCTTCTGGAACATCAGATTTCAATTTTGTTGACCGATAGCTATCAAAATCCCCTTTTTATATGTTCTGATGCTTGTCGTATTCTTCGATTTGAAGGGGGTATGTTTGTTAGACTGCTTAATGGGCAGGAGGATCAGTACATATACGACAGTTATCGTTCATATGATTCAAGCGCATATGCTAGTGTTTATCCTCAAAAAAATGTACCCCTCTCGATTGACTTTTCATCAATAACTATTAGCAATATTCACACGAATCATATTCATTCTCTCTCCATGAACTTACAGCCAGGGGAAATTACATATTTAGTTGGGAAAGGCTTATATGAATACGATTTTCTGAATGCGATTTTCGGAGAAGTCCCTCGTTGCCGGATAAATTTAGGTAATAAAGATTTCATTAATGCAAAAATAAACGCTTTATTCTATACCGGAATTGGTTATTTTCCGCAGGATGTCAGCAGACTGATATTTCCAGATCTAAATTACATTGAAAACACCACAATTTTTTCGCTTCGTAAAATTTCTCATTTGGGAATTGTTATCCGTTCAGTATTTCAAAACTATTTGCTGACTAAAACGCCATTTTCATACAAAGAAGATCCTAAGCATTCATTTCATAAAATAAACCACGAAAATAGAGTCGTTGCAATGGCCAACCGATATGCCTTGTATAATTGGCGACTATTAATTATTCATCTCCCTAATATCAATCCGACAGGTGTTGAAGCGAAGATATTCCAAACACTAATCAACGAACTTGCAAACCGCGGAACAAGTGTGTTGGTTGTCGTAGCTGCTTCGTCTGAAATTCTGACAAGAGCTGATAATCTCTTTGAATTCGATCAGGAAGGAAACTGTTATCAGAAGCTAGATCATCAAAATCATCGCTAACAAAAATAAGGGAAGCACCTTCTGCAAAAAGCCACCGACGACGCGATCGCGCTTTTTGGCGACCGCGAAGCCAGCGGCGTTGTGCTGCTCAAGGGCTATGATGCGTACTATGACGGCTATGAGGAAAACGGCAAGGCTGTTCCCGGTTACCGTGATTTGATTGACGAGCTATCAGGCGAGTTTCCGCTCGGCCAGCCAATCATTGGTGAGCAGAAGCAAAAGGATTTCATCAAGCTCTACGGCAATATCCTGCGGCTCAAAAATATCTTAAGCGCGTTTGACCAGTTTGCAGGCAATGAAATCCTGCCGGAGCGGGATTTTCAGGATTACCAGAGCGTCTATCTCGACCTTTATCAGGCGTACCGCCCGAAAACGGATGGGGACAAAGAAAACATCAACGACGATATTACCTTTGAGATCGAGCTCATCCGGCAGGTGGAGATCAACATCGACTACATTTTGATGCTTGTCATGAAGTACCATGAATCGAACTGCAAGGACAAGAGCATCTTGGGAACCATCGACCGGGCGATTGACTCCAGCATCCAGCTGCGCAGCAAAAAGGACCTGATCCACGGCTTTATCAACACCGTCAACGCCGCAACGGATGTTGACCGCGACTGGCAGAGTTATGTGCAGCAGCAAAAACAGCAGGAGCTGGAGCAAATCATCGCAGAAGAAAAGCTGAAGCCTGCGAAGGCGCAGCGCTTTGTTGCCAATGCGTTCCGCGACGGTGCGTTCAAAACGACCGGCACGGATATTGACCAGATCCTGCCGCCTGTCTCCCGCTTTGGCGGCGGCAACCGCACGGAAAAGAAGAAAACGATCATCCAGCGGCTTGCACAGTTTTTTGAAAAATACTTCGGGATTTAGTGGTCTCACGCCGACTTGCATTCCAGCTCCGCTTGAGGCAACAATCGGACATTGAATCCTTTCTTCTTTGTTCTGACAGCAATCCCATGAAGAGAAGATGCACTGCGCAGATCCCGGAAATCATTGTGCTTATGACACAGGTAATACGGGATTCGAGCAGTGCATTTCAAATGTGCGGTATTTGCTATAAAAATCATTGATTGGGTTGGAGCGTTGCGGTTTTTAAGGGCGGCAGCTCGATGCCAAAATTGCTGTACCGCTCCAAGGAATGCAACTCTGTTTTGATAAACGCCCACGACCTGCGATAATCATCGCATACAGAGAACGAAGATTCCTTCATAAACAGCGTAAATCCGTCCGGGTCATCGCCGTACTTCAAGTCAAACTCCTCGGCACACCGAATCTTTTCCCAGTCGGAAAGGTTTGTTCTCCCATGAAGAATATGCTCCAAATTCAAAGAGAAGTAGTACATGCTATATGGAATACCCGCGACTTTGGGGCAAGCAGAAAGTCGGTCGATATTGTTCCGTTTGCGCTGGTTGCGGTCAAGAATCCCGGCGCGATTTGGCGTTTGAATTTGCGTTTCTGTATAGTATGGTGGAGTATCAATTTCCACCGTATCATTCTCGACAACAGCATCATCAGGGATGAATACACCGTCCATATCGGTAAGATGAACGATTCGGCAAATATCGCTCTTTCTGTAGATACTGCCCATAAACTCCTTGACCTGCTCCCAAACGGCGGCCACGATCTTATCCGAAGAAGTGAAATCGCGGGTCAGGATGTCACCGTGAACGACCTGAAATTTTACCGTTGAGGAGGAAAAGATACGGTTCAAAACCGTAGAAAGGCTAGTTTCATCTGTTGGCCCCTCTACGATAAAGAGCGTAACCTTCTTTTTAGCCATTGGAGACCTCCGAGGATGCGTCCCCCGACAAAGAAAGGCTCTCCATACGCTTGCCGACTACTCTCATTGCGTGCGCGATTTCGGACACATTGGTTTCTTCGTAGAGAGATGCATCATCATCGCTTCCAAGGATGACTTCACGCAGGTACATGGAGCGCAGATTATTTGTTGCCCGTACACTTTTGATGCGAGTATATCGAGCGCTTGGGTTCGTCGTTGTAAAGACGATAGAATTGCTTTCCAACGTTTCCAGCGGATAGAGATTATGCGAGGTGAAAATCAACTGCCCCTTGCCGGATTTTTGCATGATTCGCAGCAATTCTCCCAGCAGATACTCGTAGATACCGGAGTCCAGCTCGTCAATCGCGAGTGTGATGGACGGGCTATTATATGCAGCAATCAACAAATGCAGAACAGAGATGATCTTTTTAATGCCCTCAGATTCATATTTTAAAGGTAGGAGATGCAGTTCACCATTGGCGCAGGAAAGCTCCCTTGCCAACTGGATTTTTGTGCCTTGCTCGCCATTTTCCATCAACTCCGTACCGAGCTCCACAAGTGACAGTTGTGCACCGGGAACAATTTCACAGAGAACAGTGCTGATAGTTGCTATGACCTGTTGTATGATTTCCAAAAAGCGGTTTGGGATTGTAACTGGCTGATCAATCGGCAGTGCAAACGTACCGCCAGCCGTTTCTGTCCTGAAATTAACAGGAATTGCTGCATCCAGCGAGATCAGCCCGTTATTTCGGTTCAAGATGACAAAGAATGATGTGTTTGCAAAGTTGGACAGTTCGAACAGCGGTTCAACTTTATCGTCATGTTCCTGCGCTACATCATGAAGCATTTTCAGGAACTCTGGGGAGAAAAGAAAGGACCGATGCTCCTTTTGGCACAGTAATTTTATGACACGAAGCTCGTTTATTTTTGCATTTTGCTTCGAACCGAATAACGATTCCAGCCGAACTTGTGGTGAGAACACAGCGTCCTCTGACTGGTGTGTACACTCGAAGATTGGTTTCATCCAAGCTGTTTTTGCTGAATCAGTTCTGGTTGTGGCGCACTTGACGGTTTCATCAATGGCATCTTTACTTAAAACAGCAGAATAGATGAGACGCCGCTTATATACCACATTGCCCTCATTCAGCTTGAGGATGCTGAACTCAAATTGCAGTTCGGCTTTCTCTTGTCCGTAGGAAATGCAGTCTGACAGTTCTGCTCCGACCTTTTGCCCGGACAGCAGCGTTTTCAGGATTTCCAGTGCATCAATAAATGTTGTTTTGCCGGAGCCGTTCTGACCATAAATGCCGAGGACATCAGCTTTTGGCGCAAAAATATCCTCGCTATAATTGCAGGGAAAGCGGATTTCGCCGGATTCAACATTTCTAAAATTCCGAATGCTTGCCCGTTGGATTCGGATAACAGGAGTTTCATTCACAGATACCACCTCAGTACTCAGTATAACCACCTTTTCAGAAAATAGCAATACAAAACAATAAAATCGAATAAATAATTCGATTATTAAAAATTCAATGGGCAATATATAAAATTCAAACCAGCAAGCCGGGCTTTGTAGCAGATTTGCATTCCAGCGCACTTTGGGGTATACTGCAAATAAGAAGTTCAGAAGGGGCGGTGTCAATATGTGTACGCGCAATCAAGCGTTTGAGATTTTGAAGATCGTCTATCACGCCTGTGATCCAATTCTAGGGCACAGCATCCACGATGCAATTTTGTACGGATCCTATGCCCGCGGCGATTTTACCGCGGAGTCGGATATTGACATTCTCCTGACCGCAGATTTGACGCAGGAACAGATCGCGTCGCAGCGGCGTGCGGTTTCTGGAGTAGCAAGCACACTCAGCCTTGACCACGACATCACGGTTTCTGTCCACGTTGTGCCACTGGCACAGTTCCGGCGTTATGCGGATTTCCTGCCGTTCTATCAGAACGTACTGAAGGAGGGGATTCGCTATGCTTCCTGAACAAGCTATTGAAATCTCCAAGGTTCGCTTTGACCACGCAAAGGAATGTCTGCGGGACGCAAAGTTGCTGCTTGCAGGCGAAAGCTACCGCAGTGCGGCAAACCGCGCATACTATGCGATTTTCCACGCGATGCGCGCCGTTCTTGCGCTTGACGGCGTAGATATGAAGCACCACAGCGGAATCATTTCCGAGTTCCGGAAACGGTATATCAAAACCGGCGTGTTTGACACCAGCCTGTCCGGGCTGATCTCCGAGCTTTCCGATGTCCGCGAGGGCAGTGATTACAACGATTTTTTCATCGTTTCCAAGGCAGACACCGCCGAGCAGGTGCAGTCGGCAGGGACGTTTTTGACGGCGGTAGAAACCTATCTGCGGACAAAATATTGAGTCTGTACGTCACCTGACCCAAACCGTGACCCAGACTGGGCAAAAACGCGATGGACGCAATAGATAAATTCCCATAAATACAGAATTTTGTCATCTAAAATATGTGCATATTATAATTAAAATACAGAAAAATACGAACGGATGGCTCTTGACGTGCATGGGGTCACAGGTTCGAGTCCTGTACTGTCCACCATAAAAAGTTCTGAAATCTAACGGTTTCGGAACTTTTTCTTATACTTTTGATGTCAAAAAGTTCGATGCTTTCAAACAGGCTATAAGGCTAAATTGATTGTACGACAAAAATACGACAGTTTTGCGAAAATGGAGGGAGAAAGAGCCGTCAAGCTCTTTCTCCCTCCTTCGTCTGTACTGCAACCAGTGCCTGCCGCAGCGTGTCCGTGGTTGTGTGGTTATACACCCGTTCCAGCATTCTGGTATCGCAATGCCCAAGCAGATCTGCGATCAGGTGCTGTGGAACGCCCTGTGCCGACCAGAGCGTCGCTCTGGTATGCCGCAGCTCGTGCGGTGTCAAAGACGGAATCTCCGGATGTGCTTTCACCAGCGCCTTCATAAAAGGTCGATACTCGCGTTCATACCAGTTCCGGGGGATATACGCTTTTCCCTCCGGACTGTGAAAGATGTACTCTGCCTCAACAGTCTGTTCGTTTTCGCCGGAACCAAGCGTAATGGTTCTCGGTTCGGCTTTTAGTCTGGCAAGCAGGCGCGGCTCCAAGATCGGAATTTCGCGATGGCGATAATCGTTTTTGAGTCCGTCGGCAATCAGAGCCGTTCCCGTTTCCTTTGAATTGACAGATACCAACCCCTGATTGATGTGCAGAATCCCGTGTTCGGTATCAAAATCGTCAAAACGCAGACCCAACAGCTCGCTTCTGGAACAGCCCGTTTCCATCAGCAGCATGATCGCCAGTCCCTTTGGATGGTTGACAGCAAATTCGTATGTGGTATCATATTCCTGCGGGGAAAGCGCGTGTTTTTCGACCACACGATGATATTTCGGCAGGCGAATGATGGATGCGTTTGCGGCATTTTCCTTGCAGTAGCCTTCTTCTTTTGCGTGCTGCAAAATGAAACTCAGCATATTGTAGTCTTTTTTGACGGTTTCAGGCGAATACTTCTTGCCGATTTTATTGATGTACTCCTGTATTTCAGCGGGCTGAATGGTCTGAATTTCGCGTTTGCCGAAATAGGGAATCAAATGCCGCTTGACAGGTGCAAGGCAGGTATCCGTGTATGTGTTGGGCTTGACGTAGGGTTTCTTATAGAGTTCCAAGCAGCGAATTGCCCACTTTTCAAAAGTGATCGTTTTTGCCTTCTCAGGCTCTCCTAAGAAGTGCTTGATTTTATAGGTCTCTGCGTACTCTTCCGCCTTGCGCTTTGCGTCACGTTTGGATTTCGTGCTGTAGAAGGATTTGCGGATCAAGTTGCCGTCTATGTCCTTTCCCAGCGTAATTTTGTGTTCATAACGTTTCTTCGTGGGCATGCTCACCCACCTCCTTCTCGATAGGGTAGGAGGCGGGGAACCGCCTCCCTGTTTAGATGCCAACTGGAATCACCGCATGGGTGTACCAGAGGAAAAAGGTTTCAGTTGGAATTTTGAAAGCGCTCTTGTCATCGACTTCGTAGCCGAGACCGAACGGGCATCTTCCTTGCTTTATGCAGGCGCGAAGCCCCTCGGGCTTCATGTTCAGAAACTTCGCTACTACGGACAATGGTATGTAAACTGGATATTTTTTTAAAATTTCACGCAGTTCAAGCCTGCGCTTTACCATATCAATCGAAATTAGGTTGTCATATGCAAGCGCAGAAGGAAGCTTTTTGAGGATCGCTTCGCCCAATTTACTCACCCCTTGAACTGGATACCGTAGTAGACATTTTCTGTCCTATTGTTCAGAGACTTTTTCTTTGATGTAGAGGGATAACCCATGCGTTCCAAACAGCGACCAAGAACGCGAGCAAAAGTTTGTGTATTAGAAAAACTTACAGTTCCATTCGGGGTGACAAAAGCTGTATAGGCTTCATACAGCTTATTTACAGGGACAAATACAGCGTTATCGGCGTGTATACACTGTTCACGAAGAAAAGTGCAAACGGCTTCATCTGCGCTGATGGAGCCAGCGTCCAAACCAAGCGCATCTTGAGACATCATCTCTGGCGTATAGTAGTCATCGCCGGTAAACTGATAATTGCGGCAAATGACATGAGTATACGCGACCATCGCGGAATGTAAAATTCCGGGCAGTTCTTTTTCAAGCTGAGTTTCTAAAGTCGGGTTCTGATCTTCACGTTTAACAGGGTATGAAAATGGTAAAAGCAAAATTCTCCCAGCTAAGGCACTATCATTGCCCATCAACCGAAGTTTGTGATTGCTAGAGAACAGGAGCTTGGTTGGAAAACGCCATTGAACTACAGGAGCATATTTGCTCTCAACAGCAATCAGATCGCGACCAGTAATTTTTTTGATTGTGCCAACGGATTCGGGGCTAAGAACAGAGTCACTCAAGTCCATGCAGAGGTTAATTCTGGCGTGTTTGAGTGCAGAAAGGCTAAATCTGTCGCCCAATTTTCCAGCAGATACTGCGCTGACAAAGCAGGGATCAAAAAACTTACAGACCAGATTCCCAAAGACACTTTTTCCGGAGTTGGACGGTCCCAGCAAAAGGACAAACCTCTTGGCAGAGTAATCCTGACTTAACAAGAATCCAAGAGCTTCTAAAATTCTTTGCATTAAAGTGGGATCTCCGTGCGCGGTATCATATAAGAATTTGTCAAAAACAGGGGTTGGCTGAGCGTCAAGCCATGGAACCCGAATGATGGAATCAAAGAAATACCTTGGCATTAAAATATGAGGATTTATAAGATGCGGCTCTAAAATGAATCCGTCAAGAGATAAGCGTAAAACCCCATTTGCTACATTTAATGCATACGGAGGCGGGGTGAGACGGTTTTCATCGATTTCAAGTGCTGGATCAGCAAGCAGGCATTCAATAATGTCATCAAACTGGCTTGAACTTCCCCGAATTTCCAATTCATTCCGCATCACTGCAACCAATTCTTTTTTCAAACTGAGTCTGTCCAGAGATTGATACATTCCGTTTTCCCATTTATATACAACACCCCCAACAACACGGATATGAACTCGGTTTTGAAAGATTTTTGCCAAATTCATAGCTGTAGGTGCGGAAGATCTTCTGTAATTACAAATTTCCGCTGGATGTACCGGTGCTATGGAAGGCTGTACCGCAATAGCTGTGGTCTGCGTATCAGTTGGCGCGGGCTGCGATGCATAGATGGCTGTAAGTTCTTTAAATGGTGAGATCAGGTCAATCTGCTGATTTTCATATACAGCAGGCTTCTCGACGGAAGACAAAGCATCGGGCACAAGTTCAGGTTCATCAGCCAGTCCGTATGCTGTTTGATATTTGGCGACAAGTTCATCACGTTTTTGCACCGTATCGTAATCAGCAGAGCCACTGCCTTCCTCAAAGTAAATGGGGCAGGACAGTTTCGACGTATTGGTGGAGGCATGCGTCGTAGGAATCTTTTGTAAACGTTCCTCCTCAATACTAGCGGCCTTGCGAACCAGTTCGGCATCGTCTCCATTGACATATATAATTTCTTTGTAACCCATTGTTGATTCCTCCTAACTGATTTTTATTTTTTAATGGAATAAGTACAGAGTACACAACAAAATCAAGAGTTTCAATGCGCTTTTTTTCTAAAAAATACTGGAAGAAAATAAGTTGCAGAGAATTAGAAAGGAGAAGGACGTGAAGCATTCTGGACGAAAAAGTGAGGCTGATTCCTGCGCTCAATTTAGTGCAAAGATGGATGTATGGCGTGCAGAGTCAAAACCCTTGCCCGAAGTTTTTGAAGGAATTTGCCTTGCAGTTGATGAATGTTTTGAAGGTGGTCTAAGCAGCGAGCAATGTGAATGCTTTCAAGAACGATTGAAAGCATTTATGAAAGAGAAGAAAATAAGCAATTCAGAAATTGCAGACATACTGGGGATCAGCCGAGAATGGGTGCGAAGGCTACTGACCAAAGGATCTGATATTACAAAGAGACTTAAGAAAGAGTACGTTATTGAAATTGCTTATTACTACGGAATATCGCCTAACTATTTGTTTGGAGAAGTAGACGACCGGGAACAGTTCCAGATAAGTAACACTGCAAGTAAGAAAGTGTTGCGTCGGTGCTTGAAAAAGCAAGATAAGAAGACAAGTAATACTCCCACGGATGGGGAAAGCGTCTTTCGATATAAATTCCCAATAGTGCCTGTATGCAATGACGCGGCGACAAAGGTGGCATGCGCAATAAGCAATATTGTATTTTCAGAATACACAAAGGAGCAAAAAGAACAGTTACTACAGATATTCTATCGTCTAACTAAGGTAAGTTCAGATGTAGCCGTACAAATATCAAATGCATTAGGGACTATGCTACAGTGCCTTGCGAATACGTTCGACTTTACAAAGAGATTAGAAGGGAATAAATTCCAATATAATGAATTATTACGCGGGCACTACATAGGACACGGAATCAGTAAAGAGGAATGGAATCTCTTAGCTGAAATAGAGTTTCGGGCAATCAAGAATTTAGAAATGAAATCTGAGGATTACTGCAATTTAATTTGCTTCATTGCTTCACAAGAGCCGAAATTAACTTACGGTATCTTGAATACTCTAAATGACGGCATTGATGGAGCGAACATTCCAAGAAAATACGACAAGAAAAGACCTGATATGTAGCTACCACGACTTTGACTGTAATCCATTATATTCTGCCGCAAAGCAGCGAGCGGGCAAAAACAGTTTAACGGTATAACTGCAAAGCACTACGGCTCAAATGATTGCAACAGGGCATGTCGTCATTTTCTACAAAGAAAAAAGTTGCAGAAAATCTAAAGAAAATATTGCTTGCCAAACTGTGATATTCAGCAGGACTAAACGACCTGTTTTCTTCCGCATTCCTTAATTCCAGACAGTAAAAAAGTAATAGTAAGCTAAAATCTACGCGCATGCGTAGATTATTATGAGGAATAAGCGGTTTTCTATCTGGAATCAAGAATGCGGAATGACCAGCTTACTTTCTCTTCGCGACAGGAGGGTGGTTTTAGGAGGGGGGAAATAGATCACTGCACCCAGCTTTGCTGGTGCAGTGGTTTGCGCAAGTCCCCCCCTCCTAACATCAAACAGGCTGCGTCTATTTCTTCTTGTTGCGCAGCGGATTACGAACGCCCCGGCTTACGAGATAGACGCTTGCGGCGAGAATAGCGCCCTCTGCAAAGCAGGCAAGCGGCGTCCCAGCCGCAGCAAACAGAATGGTCATGCCTTCACCTCCTTATGAACACTCAGATGCTCCATCAGGCATAAAACTGCCAGAGACACAACGAAACCCAACAACGTCCATTCCATAATCTTTTCCCCTCCTTTCAACGGGTAGTAACGGATGTATCATAGAAAACCTTCATAAAAACACTCTTCAATTTCCTCCGCTGTGAAGCCGTCGGCAAGCAGATCGTCCACATCCTCCGGTAGATACCCGAACGCACCGGCTACGCTTTTCAGCTCGTCCACATAGCTGGTCGAGCGGGTGTTCCACGGATCAAAGGCAACGGAACGCAGCGGAAGATAGGCGGAAAGCGGAAATAGAAAATCCAGCGAAAAAGTTTGCGTTTTATGGATGCCATCCGTTGAAATCCGAAGAATTTCACCATCTTTTACCGCAATTTCCTCAAATCTTCCGGACGGGAGATGCTTGCGGAATTTCCGTAAGGCGGCGTTCAGAATCTCTTTCGTCGAAGCATAGACGTAGATGCCTTGTGCCGGAAAGTGGTACAGGCAAAACGGGTTATTGCCGCGCACGATGAAAAGCTGCGCGTGGCTGTCCAGAACCGTATAGGTAAACGAGCCGCGCAGAAGCTCTGAAATAGCCCCGAGCGTCTGCAAATCCAGCTTGCCAGCCTGCTCCAAAAGCTGCACGATCACATAGCTGTCTGTTTCAATTTTGGAAACAGGCAGCTTTTTTTGTACCTGTAGGCTGCGGTCATTTCGCAAAACACCGTTGTGCGCCAGCGCAAAGCCTTCGATGCCGATCTGCCCATAGAAAGGATGATTGTTATAATTTCGATGGCTTGATCCTTGCGTGGTCATTCTGGTGTGTCCCATGACGACGTTTGCCGCCGCCGGAATACGGAACCGGAGCCGGTGCGCGGGCAGAGGGCGTTTATAGATGCTGAGGTGCGAGCCGGAGAGATAGGCAATCCCGGCTGCGTCTGTCCCTCTGGCTTCTGCCGCGACAGCAAGAGTGGAAATGATTCTGCTTTTCTGCTTGGCGGAAAGACTCTTTCCATAATCATAGCCGAAAGCGTTTTGTACAGAAGACAACCTGCCTGTGAGCGGAAAAGGTAAAGAATTTATAGGATTGCCGCAAGGATTTCAATTCCATATTTCTGCATTCTTGCTTATCATGAAATCAGTCCCAATGGGGACAAATACAAAACAGGAGAAGAACAATGAAAAGAATTATCGCAATCATTCTTGCAGCGATCATGGTTTTCAACATGGCTGCATGCACTGCAAA
>ERZ772882.1281-NODE-1281-length-27696-cov-9.065338_pt1 | contig 27696 bp, 27 predicted proteins | sample MGYA00580576_ERZ772882 | MGnify/ENA primary metagenome ERZ772882 (study PRJEB29015, sample SAMEA2737658) | human gut metagenome | biome: human gut; feature: human-associated habitat; material: faeces | place: China | collected 2012 ... | reverse complement strand
GCGCCGGCTCATAGTCCTTTTGGATGGCGAGGTAGATGAGCGCGAAGCCCACGAGGTACATCACGCCTTGCTGCCACGTTACGGCTCGAAAGCCGTCAAGCAGAAATTCCATCGTCTCACCTCGCTATGCCCACCAGCTGATGTTGGCGGAAATGAGCACGGCGTTGAAAAAGTCGATGAACATACCGCCGACCATCGGGATGGCAAAGTATGCCACCGGCGAGGGGCCGTACTTCTTGGTCACGACCTGCATATTGGCCATCGCGTTCGAGGTCGCCCCCATGGCAAAGCCGATGAAGCCCGCGGTCATGACCGCCGCATCGTAGCCGCGCCCCATGACGTTGAAAACCACGAAGTAGGAGAAGAGGAACATGACGATGCACTGGAGCACAAGACAGACGATCATCGGCAGGGCGAGGTCAATGAGCTCCCAGAGCTTCAACCCCGCGAGCGCCATGGCGAGGAAGATGGAGAGGAACATATTGCCCATCGTATCGATCTCCTCAGTGGGGTATTCGACGTGTACGCCGTCCATCGCGTTGCGGACGACCACGGCGACGAGCATCGCGCCGATGTACGCGGGAAAGGTCAGATCTGTCAGTGCCGTGAGCCACACGCTGACCTGATTGCCGATGCCGACCGCCAGCAGGAGCAGCATGAAGCCCTTGACAAAGCGGGGGCTGTCGGTGATGAAGCGCTCATCCTCGCTCGCCACATCGGTGGCAAGGCCCGCGCTCTGCGTTCCGCCGCCGACCGCGACCGTTTCGGGGTACAGGTCGTGCTTTTCGATCAGGCGTTTGGCTGTCGTACCACCCATCAGTGAGCCGGCTACAAGGCCGAATGTCGCCGCCGCGATGGAAACGACACTGCCGCCGACCGCACCTGCGGCCTCAAGATCCGGACCGAAAGCCGCGGCTGTGCCGGGGCCGCCGATAAGGGCGACGGAGCCGCAGCCGATGCCCAGCAGCGGATCGCAGCCGAACACCTCCATCACCCCGCCGCCGAGGAAGTTTTGCAGCGGGATCATCACGATGGAGACGATCAGGCACAGCATCACGGCCTTGCCGCCCTTGAGCAGCGCTGGGATGCTGACCGTAAAGCCGACCGTGGTGAAGAACAGGATCATGAAAACGGTCTGCAATGTGCCGTCAAAGGTGATGGACGCGATGCCGGCGGAGTAGAGAATGCAGTTGAGAATGGAAAAGCACAGTCCGCCGACCAGCGGAGCGGGGATACAATATCGGTTGAGCAGTCTCACCTTGTCGGTGATGATCCCGCCCATCCAGAACAGGAAAGCGCCTAAAGCAACGGCGTGGTACATATTTAACTCGATTGTCAGCATAACAATTTCTCCTTTTTCTTGTTCCGGTCCGGCACGGAGTAGCCATACACCACCCTGCCACACACCACTCTGCCCCGCACCCTTTCTGCACGCAGTCTAATGCGCAGTGTGGTGCGGGAAATGTCGAATCGCGTCGAACCCTTCATTTTCCGCATTTCCAACGATAAAAAACATTCAAAAATGTAACTTTTGACCGTTTAATCTCTATAAAATCGTTATATATTCCATAAATTATCAACAATTTGCTTAGATTTTGTAAAGAAAAACGCAGCAGTCCGGCTTTGGAAGCCGGACTGCTGCGTTTTGTTTCGATCAAAGCAGGCTCACATCTTGCCGCTCAGGGCGCGCTCGAGCCAGATGGTGGCGAACTCCATGGCCTCGGCCATGCTGCCCTTCTCCGTGGAGCGGACCACGCGGTCACGCGAGCGGAGATTGGGGTCGGTGAGCTGGAGCTGGATGGACACGCGCTTGGCGAGCTTGAGGTCCTTCACGTCCTCGGTGTCGAGCACCTGCATCATGATGATATACTTATCCGCCATCGAGCCGTAGTAGACCAGATTGTCCACGCGGCGCAGCGGATGACCGCGGTATACGAGATTTTCAGCCATATTGAAACACTCCTCACTTTAATTCCGATTCCTGCTCATTCTACCATCGCCCGCGCCGCTTGTCAACCAAACGTCACAAAAGGTTATGTAAGATTTCGTGTATTCTGTTCGATAACAGGCGATGCGAATTTGACAGCGAACATGAACTCGGAGTACCTTTCCATTTCGCTTTCCTTCAGTCTCCGGTCGGATCTTCGGGATAAGGCGCAGTCCAAGAAAGTCCCTGAAGCACTTTCCAGTTGTCATCTTTGTTATCGATCACAAAATGGAAGTCTCCGTATCCATCGGCCGATATCGTTTTACCGTTAAAAGACAACAGGACCTCGTAAGTCCGGAAATCCGACACCGTTACAAGCTCAACCGGGATAGCATCGCTATACTTCGCAATAAGCTCGACACGCTTGCTTGCAATATTTTCAGCGCTCTCGCCTTCTGTCAAGAAAAGATCGGCATAGGAAGTCCCCTCTTGTGCCGCAACAGCTTCCCAATACCCATACAGGATCTTTTCGTATTCCTCTTTATCAACAAACTCACCCGTCGACTTCACCCGATACCCCAAATCTCCATCTGCAGGCTCGATCTCCCTCAAGGTATATGAAACATTATCCCATGCGTTTGCTCCGAACTGCTCAACGACTAAATCATGCTGCCGCACCGCAATTGATGCACAGTACTCAGCCTTCTTTTTTTCCGCAGCAATATCATTTCCGGCCACCGGAAAAAGATAGCCGCTTTGCTCCGCCTCATCCAAATCGATCATGGATGATCCCATCGGCAAGGTCCCCATTCCCGGCGATTCGCATAGGAAATTCATATTTTCTCTTGCCGCCCGAGCGCTGCTCGCCTTTGACAGATAGTTAATATACGCACCGACAAGCGTATCCTTTTCCGTATAGACGTCGATGTCTTTGCTCTGCGTGTAAGCAGCCAAAACACCGACTGCCAGCAAAACGGCTGCAATGCAAAGAAGAAAAGTCGGGCATCGCATGGTGCGTCCATTGCGTAATACAATTTTCTTCATTTCAATCCCTCCTCAAATCCGAAAAACTGTGCAAAATGCCCCGGGAGCCTTTTTTCGACCCTCGGGGTATTTCAAAACAGCGGAAAAATTTTTACTGGCTCAGGTAGCTGCGCAGGAGAACCTGTAGCAGCTCGTCGCGATCCAGCTTGCGGATCAGTGTGCGTGCCTGCCGGTGGTTGGTGATGTAGGTGGGGTCCTCCGAAAGGATGTAGCCCACGAGCTGATTGATGGGGTTATAGCCCTTCTCCTCCAGCGCGGTGTACACGCTCGTCAGGATGTGGTGGATCTCCTCGTCCTTTTCCTTCGCGGCGTTGAATTTGCGGGTATAGTCTTCCATTCGGTCTCCCCTCCTTCCACTTGCCAGTATACCCCAATTTTTTGCAAAGTAAAGGGGTTTTGGGCATCTGTAACAAAACCGTAATATGTTGCTGTAGTGCGGTAAAGCGAGCGTGAGTCCCGTTCCGTCGGGCCATGATGCAGCAGTATGGACGCCGACCGAACCATGCTCCCACACGGCGAGGCGGCGCGGGTGCGCCGTCACAAGTATTTTGCGCAGCAAAATCCTGGCGCAGGGGCAATTCACTTGCTCCGGGCATGTTCGATCCCCTTGGGGTTGAGCGACCACAGGGAGCGGAACCCAAAAATAAGGCCATCTGCCTTTGGCAGATGGCCTTATTTTTGGTGCGGGCATGGGGACTCGAACCCCAACGCCGTAAAGCACGAGAACCTAAATCTCGCATGTCTGCCAATTTCATCATGCCCGCATAGCAATGCTATTCTACCACAGCCCCGCGCAGGGAGCAAGCAGAAAATTGCAGTCCGCTTTTTGAAGGCTGCGGAGACGAGGAAACGGCGCATTTTTTATTTTGTCCTGCGTTTGCATAACGAACGGGAGACACACGGTGCAAACCCTGTGTCTCCCGTTTTTTGATTCGTTTCCGCCGGGCGGCTGCGCCGCCGTCCGGCGCGTCCTTTTTCAGACGTACTTCTGCGTCACGGTGTCGAACACGCCGCGGGTGGTCAGGCGCAGCGTCGGGATGACCGGCAGCGCCATGAACGAGAGCGTCATGAACGGATCGACGCCGCGGCTCACGCCGAGGGCGAACGCCTTTTCCTTGGCGTTTTCCAGCTCGCGGTTGACGTCCACGAGCGGCTCCTCGCTCATGATGCCCGCGATCTGGAGCCGCACCTCGCCGAGCACCTCGCCGTGGTCGAGCACGACGATGCCGCCGCCGAGCTCGACGACGCGGTTGGCTGCCGCCGCGATGTCCTCCTCGTTTGTGCCGACAACGATGATGTTGTGGCTGTCGTGCGAGATGGAGGTCGCCACCGCGCCGGACTTGAGGCCGTAGCCCTTGATGTAGCCGATGCCGATGTGGTGCGTGTTCTTATGGCGCTCGATGACCGCGATCTTGAGGATGTCGTTTTCCAGGTCGATCCTGTCGGCGTAGCCGGCGTCGGTCGTCACGATCTCGCCCGGGACCATGCCGAGCACGGCGCGCGGGCGGGTCTCGGTGAAATCGTCGGCGGTGAGGTGCGCGACGTGGAAGGTCTCGTGGGAGCGCTTGATGAGATGCGGGTCGATCTCGGGAGCCTCAAAGGGCGCGACCTCTTTGCCGTCGAACATGAGCTTGCCCTTCTTGTAGACCTCGAGAATATTGAAGTCGCGGAAGTTGTCGATGATAACGAAGTCGGCGAGGAAGCCGGGCGCGATGGCGCCGCGGTTGTTGAGCAGGAAGTAGCGGGCAGCATGATGGCTCGCGCACTTGACGGCGATGATGGGATCCACGCCCGCGGCGATGGCCTTCTTGATGATGTAGTCGATGTGGCCCTTTTCCAGCAGATCGTTGGGGTGCTTGTCGTCTGTGCAGAACATACAGTAGGTGTAATACTGCGGCGTGAGCAGCGGCAGCAGCGCGTCAAGGTTGCGCGCTGCGGTGCCCTCGCGGATCATGATGTACTGGCCGCGCTCGAGCTTGGCGAGCGCGTCGCCCATATCGGAGCACTCGTGGTCGGAGTAGACGCCGGCGGCAACGTAGGCGTTGAGGTCGTTGCCGGAAAGTCCGGGGGCGTGTCCGTCGATCTTCTTGTGATGCGCCTGCGCCGCGACGATCTTCTCGAGCACCTGCTCGTCGGCATTGGCGACGCCGACGTAGTTCATCATCTCGGCAAGGCCCTCGACGCGGTTGTGCTCGTAGAAGCTGTCGATGGCGCGGTAATCAAGGTTCGCACCGCTCTCGTCGAGCGGGGTGGCGGGCACGCAGCTCGGCAGCATGAAGCGCACGTCGAGCGGCAGGTCCTCGGTCGCCTGCAGCATATACTCGATGCCGTCGGTGCCCATAACGTTGGCGATCTCGTGCGGGTCGGTGATAACAGTCGTGGTACCGTGCGGAAGAACGGCCTTGGCAAACTCCTTCGGGCTGACGAGCGAGCTTTCCAGATGGATATGCGCGTCCACAAAGCCGGGCAGCACAAGCTTGCCGCTCATGTCGACCTCGATCTCGCCCTCGTAATGCTCGCCCATGCCGGCGATCAGGCCGGAGGCCACGGCGATATCGCCGCGGCTGAGCTGGTTGCAGAACACATTCACATAGGTCGCGTTCTTGAGCACGAGGTCGGCCTTCTGCCGCCCCGCCGCCACCTCTACCACATGGAGCTTTTTGTTGAGCTTGCGGTTGATCCTGCCCGCGTAGCTTTCCTTGTATGCCATCGCCATGATCCTCCTGTTCTCGCTTTATCATAATTTTTTCTAATGTTAGGCTTAAACACCTGTGATACCTGTTGCATGGAGTATACTACGATTTCCCGCGCTTGTCCATGCCTTTTTGCCGAAAAACGAAAGAAATTTGGGCAATGGGAAGAGACCGCACGGCAATTCTCGTGCCATGCGGTCCCTGATAAAAAACGCTCTTTTGTCAGCGCAGCTTCGCGCCCAGCTCGGCTTCGAGCAGCGCAAGGATGCTCTTCACATCCTCGTCGGCCTCCTCGCCGGTGAGGCTGCGGTCATCTGCGCGCAGCGTCAGGCTGAACGCGACGGACTTGCTGCCCGGCGCAACGCCGATGCCGCGGTAAATGTCGAACAGCTCGACCTTCTTCAAAAGGCCCTTCGCGCCGCGGCGGATGCAGTCCTCCAGCGCGCCGACGGTGACACTCTCGGCGCACACCACGGCGATATCGCGTGTAACAGCGGGGAACTTCGGCAGCGGCCGGTAGACGGGGATACCGCCGCGCACGGAGTAGAGCGCATCAAAGCGCAGCTCGGCGGCGTAGATCTCCGCGTCCACGCCGTAGGTGGCCGCGACGAGCGGGTGGATCTGACCGAACACACCCAGCTCGACATCGCCGGCATAGACCTTCGCGCAGCGGCCGGGGTGATAGGAGGCGTTGTCCGTGCAGGCCTCAAAGCGGACGTCCTTGACGCGGCAGGCGCGGAGAATGGCCTCGATGCCGCCCTTGAGCGTGAAGAAGTCCATCCCGTCGCCGTAAGCGCCGAGGGAGAGGATCTTCGGCTCGTCGGCCAGACCGTCCTCGCGGGGCAGATAGATCTTGCCCAGCTCGTAGAGGCGCACGGCCTTGTTGCGGTAGTTGTAGTTGCGGGTGATGATCTCCAGCATGGAGGGGAGGATCGTCGTGCGCATGATGGAGGTGTCCTCGCCCAGCGGGTTGAGGATCTTCAGGCTTTTACGCAGCGGGGAGTCCTTCGGCATACGGATCTTATCGTAGTACGACGGGCTGATGAACGAGTAGGTGATGATCTCGTCGTAGCCGAGCGTACGGCAGGTCTCGCTGAGCGCACGGTCAAAGAGCTGCTGCTCGCTGAAGCCGCCGCGCGTCGTCTCGCCGCGCATGAGCGTGCAGGGAATGTTGTTGTAGCCGTAGAAGCGGGCGACCTCCTCGGCAATGTCGCTGTAGTGCTCCACATCGCCGCGCCAGCTCGGCACAAGAATGTCGTCGCCGCTGAGCTCAAAGCCGAGGGAGAGAAGGATCTCGCGCATCAGGCTCTCGGGCAGGTCGGTGCCGAGCAGGGCATTGATCTTCTCCGGCTCGAGCTTCACGACCGTGGGGGCCTTGTCCTTGGCGATGACGTCCATCACGCCGTCCACGACCTCGCCGCAGCCGAGCAGCTCGACCAGCTCACAGGCACGCTGCACAGCCTTCATGGTGTTCATCGGGTCAAGACCCTTTTCGTAGCGTGCGGAGGCGTCGGTACGCATCCCGAGGGCCGCCGCCGTGCGGCGGACGGACACGCCGTTGAAGTTGGCGCTCTCAAAGAGGACCATCGCCGTATCGCCGACGATCTCGCTGTTCGCGCCGCCCATCACGCCCGCGACGCACACGGGCTTGTGCTCGTCGCAGATGCAGAGCATATTCGGCGTGAGCTTGCGGTCGTTGCCGTCGAGGGTCTGAATGACCTCGCCCTCACGCGCGGTGCGGACGACGATCCTGCCGCCGTCCACGCAGGAGAAGTCGAAGGCGTGCATCGGCTGGCCGTACTCGAGCATGACGTAGTTCGTAATGTCCACGATGTTGTTGATCGGGCGCACGCCGGAGTTGCGCAGGCGCTCGCGCATCCACTTCGGGGAGGGCGCGATCTTCACGTTCTTCACCATGCGCGCGGTGTAGCGCGGACAAAGCTCGCCGTCCTCGATCTCGATGTCGACCAGCTCCGCGATGCTGCCGCCGCAGCCCTTGACCTCGGGTGTGTGCAGCTTGAGAGGGCGGTGGAAGGTCGCGCTCGCCTCGCGGGCAAGGCCAATGACGGAAAGGCAGTCGGGACGGTTGGGCGTGATCTCGAACTCGACCACGCTGTCGTCATAGCCGATGACCTTCGCGATGTCGTCGCCGGGCTTCACATCATCCTCACGCAGGACGAAGATGCCGTCGGCGATGCAGTGCGGGAACTCGCGCTGCTCGGCGTGCAGGTCGGCAAGCGTGCAGATGGAGTCGGACTTGGTGTTGTAGGCCACCAGATCGCCCTCGTGCAGGTTGGAGCAGACGGTGTCGGGACAGGCGGTCGTGCCGCCAAGGTCGAGACAGGTGTGGAACGTGCCGTCGCCCTGCGGCGCGCACTCGAGCACCTTCGCCGCCGCGACCGGTCCGAACACCTTGTCACCGGGCTTGATGTCGGCGGGGATGGAGGGCTTGGCGGGGTCGATGGGATGATAGTCGTTCAGGAGCGCCGCGGGCGTGATGACCGCGTAGGGGAAGTCGTGCTCGGCGGTCAGGCCCAGCTCCTTGAGCGAGCAGAGCATACCGTTGGACGGCACGCCGCGCAGCTTGCCCTTTTCGATCTTCACGCCGCCGGGCAGCACGGACTTGTGCAGCGCCGCGGGCACCAGATCGCCGACGTGGATGTTCCACGCGCCGGTGACGATCTGCACCGGCTCCTCCCTGCCGACGTCGAGTTGGCAGACCCACATGTGGTCGCTGTCGGGGTGCTTTTCCATGGAGAGGATCTTGCCCGCGACCACGTTTTTGAGGCTTTCGTCCAGACGCTCGATGGTCTCGACCTTGGAGCCGGAGAGCGTCATTTCGTCGTTGAACTGCTTGTCGGTGATGTCGTGGAGGTCAACAAATTCGTTGAGCCAATTTCTGCTTAAATTCATTTTCTTCGCTCTCCTTTCTCAGAACTGCTCCAGGAACCGGACGTCGTTTTCGAAGATCAGACGCAGGTCGCCGATCTTGAAGTGGCCGAGCGCCAGACGCTCCAGGCCCATGCCGAACGCCCAGCCGGAATACACGTTGGAGTCGATGCCGCAGCCCTCGAGCACCTTGGGGTGAACCATGCCCGCGCCGAGGACCTCGATCCAGCCCTCGCCCTTGCAGGTCGGGCAGCCCGCGCCGTGGCACTTGTGGCACTGGATGTCCATCTCGCAGCTCGGCTCGGTGAAGGGGAAGTGGTGCGGGCGGAAGCGCGTGACCGTGCCCTTGCCGTACAGCTCCTCCATGACGGCGTTGAGCGTACCCTTGAGGTCCGCCATCGTCACGCCCTTGTCGATGACCATGCCCTCGATCTGGTGGAACATGGGGGAATGGGTGGCGTCCACCTCGTCCTTGCGGTACACGCGGCCCGGAGCGAGAATACGGATGGGCAGAGAGCGCGTCTCCATCGCGTGGATCTGCATGGGAGAGGTCTGCGTGCGCAGCAGGATGGAGCTGTCCTCGGTGAAGTAGAACGTGTCCGTCCACTCGCGGGCGGGGTGTCCCTCAAGGCAGTTGAGCTTGGTGAAGTTGTAGTCGGCGGTCTCGACCTCGCGGTCCTCCAGAATTTCAAAGCCCATGCCGACGAAGATGTCCTTGATCTCATCGAGCACCTGATACATCGGGTGCTTCTTGCCGATTTTCACCGTCTTGCCGGGGATGGTGACGTCCACCGCCTCGGCCTTGAGCTTCATCTCCAGCGCTTTTGCGGCCAGCTCCTTCGCGCGCGTCTCCACGCTCTCCTCGAGCTTGGCGCGCACCTCGTTGGCAAGTTGACCGATCACGGGGCGCTCCTCTGCGCTGAGCTTGCCCATCTGCTTGAGGACAGCGGTCAGCTCGCCCCTCTTGCCGAGGTACTGCACGCGCAGCGCCTCAAGGTCCTCCGCCTTCTCCGCGCCGCCAATGGCCTCAAGGGCCTTGGCGCGAATGGCTTCTAATTGCTGCTTCATATCATGTCTCCTTCTCTTGTGAAAGTTTTTGGCAAAAAAATAAAACCCCTCGTCCGCATGGGACGAAGAGCCTCTCCGTGGTACCACCCAAATTCGCGCAGACGGTCTGCGCGCACTCGCGACCCTTTAACGGCGGTCAGCCGTCCGCGCCTTTCCTCGCGGCCGCTCCCGGGCGAACCAAGCGACACTCCACAGACCGGCTTCCAGCCGCCGACCGGTCCTCTCTGCGCGAAGCAAGCTCGCTATTTTCCCGTTCTCTGCGTTTCTCTGACTATTGTTTATAGCACACGGCGCGCAAGGTTTCAAGTGCTTTCGCACTTTTTCTTCACAGCTTTGTCCGAAATGTTTGCATTCCCGCGCGAAATGGCTTATAATGCACCATGCTTTACCTCATTTTTTCGGAAGAAGGTGGAAAGAAAAGAATGACTCCCTTTATGGAATGGAATCTGAACTGCCTGCGCGCCATCGCCGAGCTGCGCACTCCGCTGCTCGACACGCTCATGCAGGGCGTGACGGAGCTCGGCGGCGAGACGCTGTTCATGCTCTTTATGCTGGTGGTCTTCTGGTGTGTGGACAAAAACAAGGGCTATTTTCTCATGCTCCTGTGCTTCACCGGCACGGCGGTCAACCAGATGCTGAAGATCACGTTCTGCATCCCGCGGCCCTGGGTGCTCGACCCCTCGTTCGAGATCGTCGAGTCCGCCCGCGCGGGCGCGACGGGCTTCTCCTTCCCCTCGGGCCACACGCAGAACGCCGTCGCCGCCTACGGCGGGATGTTCTGCATCACGAAAAAGCTCTGGGTGCGCGTGGTGTGCATGGCGCTGGTGCTGCTCATTCCCTTTTCGCGGCTGTATCTCGGCGTTCACACGCCGCTCGACGTCGGCGTATCGTTCGTGATCGGCTGGCTGCTGGTGCTGGCGTTCTATCCTCTGCTTGAGGAGATCGGCCACCGCGGCGAAGTGCTTGAGCACATCTGGCTCATCCTGCTCGTACCGGCGGCGCTGTTCCTGCTCTATGCGCTTCGCGTCCGCGCGGGCGCGAGCGGCGACGCGGCCAATTTTGACCACGCGGTCAAAACGGCGTGGTCGATGCTCGGCCTTGTGCTCGGCGCGATCGTCTCGGTGTTCGCCGACCGGCACTACACGCGCTTTGAAACGCAGGCCGTGTGGTGGGCGCAGATCCTCAAGGTCGTGCTCGGCCTTGCGCTGACGCTGGCCGTGCGCGTGGCCCTCAAGGCGCCGCTGACGGCGGCCTTTGGCGCGAACAGCGTCGGCGACGGCATCCGTTATTTCGCCGTGGTGTTCATGGCGGGCACGCTCTGGCCGATGACCTTCGGCTGGTTCAGCCTGATGGGTCGAAAAAAGTGATTTACAGCCGAAGTAAGACGTGCTATACTTTACCCTGCAAGAAAGAAGAAAGGAGACTTTTTTCGTGAAAAAGCGGCTCTACCGTTCCAAAACGGATAAAAAGCTCTGCGGCGTCTGCGCCGGCGTGGCAGATTATTTCGGCATCGACCCCACCATCGTGCGCGTGATCTGGGCGCTGCTGGCGTTCTTTTACGGCACGAGCATCCTGCTCTATGTCATCATGGCCCTTGTCGTGCCGGAGCAGCCGACCGGCGGCGGCGTGATCGACGTGGACAGCGAGGTCCGCGAGCCGAGCGAGAAGAAGGAAAAATACAAGGGTCCCGAGATCGACTGAACGGGACGCCTCAAAATACCGGCCGCTGAGGCGGCTATTACAGGAAGAAACAGGAAGGAAGAACCACTATGATGACCTATCCCATGCACGTTGCGGGCCTCGTCCGCGATCTCCCCATCTGCAAGGTGACGGAGGACTTCTACATCGGCGCTTTCATCATGTTCGGCGACGCCGAGCTGACCGTCGCCTGCGCCCGCGACCTCCTCAAGCTGGCGGAGGAGCTGGACTACGACTATCTGCTCACCGCCGAGGCCAAGTCCATTCCCCTCATTCACGAGATGGCGCGTCAGAGCGGCGCGGAGAAGTATTTCATCGCGCGTAAGGGCCCCAAGGTCTATATGCCCGACCCCATCTCCGTGGAGGACCGCTCCATCACCACGCTCGGCGTGCAGCAGCTCTTCCTCGGCCGCGACGACGCCGACCTCATCAAGGGTAAGAAAATTCTGATCGTAGACGACGTCATCTCCACCGGCGGCAGCCTGCACGCGATGGAGACGCTGGTCGCCAAGGCGGGCGGTACGGTCGCCGGACGCATGGCCGTCCTCGCCGAGGGCGACGCCAAGAACCGCGACGACATCAAGTTCCTCGCGCCGCTGCCGACCTTCAAGGCCGACGGCAGCGTCCGCTGAGCGCACAGCCAAACAGAGCAGGAGCGCCGCTCATTCGAGCGGCGCTCCTTTTATTTACCGTATTGCTCTCCGGCAGGCTTTGCCGCGGCTCAGATGCCGCAGCCGTTCCCGCCGCCCTCGGCCAGCAGGTCGGCGAGCGAAACGCTGTCGAGATAGTCGTTGATGAGCGTGTCGAGCTTCTCCCAGACGGGCAGCGAGAGACACTTGTCCGCGCGCGGGCAGGTGTTCTCCCCCTCCAGACAGGAAACGGGCGCAAGCGAGCCCTCCGTCAGCCGGACGATCTCGCCGACCGAATAATCCTTCAGCTCCCGGCTGAGGCGGTAGCCGCCGCCCTTGCCGCGCTGTCCCTCGACCAGTCCCGCGCGCGCAAGCACGGCGATGATGCTCTCTAAATATTTTTCGGAAATGCCCTGCCGCTGCGCGATCACCGGCAGCGGCATACACTCTCCCGGCTCGCCCTGCGCCAGCTCCAGCATGACGCGCAGCGCGTAGCGGCCCTTGGTGGAAATGAGCATAGCAAGACTTCCTTTCCTCTCGCGGTTTCTTTGCTACCGTTATAGCACAAATGCCGCCGCCGCGTCAAGCGCGGGATAAAATCCGCACTTGCCCTTGCGCCGCTTTTCGGTTATACTGAAAAAAATATGTCAAACGCAAGGAGGTCCCCGCCATGGGTATCTTTTCCACGGGTAAGCCCGCCAGGTCCGAGGCGCCCGAATTCATCGAGGTCGGTCAGATCGTCAACACGCACGGCGTGAAGGGCGATGTGAAGGTGCAGCCGTGGGACGTGACGCCCGCGCAGCTCGCTGGCTTCAAGGCCCTCTATATGGACGGCACGCAGTTCCGCCCCATCGACCGCCGCATACAGGGCGACATGGTGCTCATGCACTTCCCCGGCTGGGACGATATGACCGCCGCAGAAACACTGAAAACCAAGATCCTCTCCATCAAGCGCAGCGAGGTGCAGCTCAAAAAGGGCGAATTTCTCGATGCCGAGCTCATCGGGATGCAGGTCTATGAGGACTTCATCCACCGCTATGTCGGAACCGTCGAGGAGGTCCTCACCTACCCCGCGCACAAGCTCTACAAGGTCCGCGGACCGGAGAAGTGCTACCTGATCCCCGCCGTGCAGGATATTTTCATTGTGGACATCGACGCGGAAAAGCGCGAAATATATGTCAAGATGATCGAGGGGTTGGAAACCAATGCGGATTGACATTCTCACCCTCTTTCCCGACGCGGTGGACGCGATGATGCACGCGAGCATCCTCGGCCGCGCGCAGGAGCGGGGCTATATCACCATCAGGACCCACCAGATCCGCAGCTTCACCACGAATAAGCAGATGCAGGTGGACGATTATCCCTACGGCGGCGGACGCGGCGCGGTGATGCAGGCCGATCCCCTCTACCGCTGCTGGGCGCACGTCTGCGAGGAGGCCGGCTCAAGAGGCCATACCATCTATCTCTCCCCCTGCGGGCGCACCTTCACGCAGAGCGTCGCGCGCGAGCTGAAGGAGACCTATGACCACCTCATCCTCGTCTGCGGACACTACGAGGGCATCGACCAGCGCTTCATCGACGAGTGCGTGGACGAGGAGATCAGCATGGGCGATTTCGTCGTCACCGGCGGCGAGATCCCCGCGATGGCGCTCGCGGACGCCGTGTGCCGCATGGTGCCGGGCGTATTGCCGGACGAGGAGTGCTTCACGGAGGAATCGCACTGGAACGGTCTTTTGGAGTATCCCCAGTATTCCCGCCCCGACGAGTGGCATGGGCGCAGGGTGCCGGACGTGCTGCTCTCCGGTCACCACGGCAACGTGGAGAAGTGGCGGCGCAAGCAGAGCTACATCCGCACGATGCTGCGCCGTCCCGACCTGTGGGCGCAGTTCGACGAGAGCGTATGCAAAACCAAGGGCGAGCGCAAGTTGCTCGCCGAGGCCAAGGCCGAAGCGGAGGCGCTGCGCGCCGGCGCAGAGCCTTCACCTGCCGATGATCAATGACCGAAGCGGCGTCCCTGTCTGCGGCAGGGACGCCGTTTTCTTTGCCGCGCTTTTCCTCGGGGGGGCGCGAAATTTGTCGAGCACTTTTTCGTCAGGTCGTCCACATTTTTGTTGAAATCCGAAAGATTTTGTGCTATTTTAGACAACAGAGAAAATTGTGTTCAAAAACACATCGGGGGAGGCAATCAAAACTGCATGGAGCGGCGAAGATCGGTTTTGTTGGCAGACGCCAACGAGGAGTTCCGCACGATGCTGCGGGACGCAATGGAAGAGACAGGCTTATTCACGGTCGAGCTTGCCTGCAATGGGTATGAGGTTTTGGAAAGGATACACGCGCACGAGCCGGAGCTGCTCGTTCTGGCCCCGGCGCTGCCGGGCATGGACGGCATCCGCGTCCTGCGCCAGCTGCGGAGCGAGGGCTGCGCAAGCGAGATATTTCTCATCTCCGCCTTCGTGTCCGATCACATGCTGGCGGAGGCGACGGAGCTGCGGGTCGATTATTTTCTGCCCAAGCCCTTTGCCTTTGAGGCGCTGTTTGACCGGATGCGCGGCGCAGCGGCGCAGAGCGCGCGCAGCGCTCTGCACCCGCCTTCCCTGCTCGTGACCTCCATCCTGCATGAGCTTGGGATGTCGCCCGGTCTCAAGGGCTACGGCTATATTCACGACGCCGCGCTGCTTGCGCTGGACGATCCCTCTCTGCTGCACGCCGTCACCAAGGTCATCTATCCCTGTGTCGCGCGTCGGAACGGCACGACCGCCTTCTGCGTGGAGCGCGCCATTCGTCATGCCATTGAGATCACCTGGGAGCACGGCAGCCGCGACGCCTGGGATCGGTATTTCGGTCACCTGTGCGCAGACGGCGGAAAGCCCGCCAACGGGATGTTCCTTGCCGAGCTTGTGGAAGCTCTGAAATACGAAAAGCTGGGCTGAGCGCGATGTGCTCAGCCCTTTTTTTCAAATTCCGCGGCGACGTCCGCCAGCAGGTCGCGGATATGTAGGTGCTGCGGGCAGACCTTTTCGCATTTGCCGCAGCGGATGCAGTCGGAGGCCCTGCCGCCGTTCTTGGTGTAGACCTCGCTATAATAGTAGTCCGCGTTCCAGTCGCGGTGGATCTGCTTGGCGTTCATCACCGCGAAGAGGTCGGGGATCGAGATGTGCTGCGGGCAGCCGGCCGTGCAGTAGCGGCAGGCCGTGCAGGGGATGAGGCTCTTGCTGCGGAAGATCTCCTGTACCCTTTTGACCGCGGCAAGCTCCGTCTCGTCGAGCGGTTTGAAGTCGCGCATGAAGGCAATGTTGTCCTCCACCTGCTGCAGATCGCTCATGCCGGAGAGCACCATCCTAATGCCCGGGAAGCCCGCCGCGAAGCGGATGGCGTAGCTCGCGCTGCTGCCGCCGTGCAGGGCGTCCAGCACCGCTGCGGCGTCCTCCGGCAGATCGGCGAGATTACCGCCCTTGACCGGCTCCATCACGATGACCGGCTTGCCGTGCTTCCGGCAGACCTCGTAGCACCTGCGGCTCTGCACGGCGGGATCGTCGTAGTCCACATAGTTGAATTGCAGCTGCACGGCCTCGAGCTGCGGGTATTCGGTCAGGATGCGGTCGAGCATCTCCGCGCTGTCGTGGAACGAGATGCCGACATGGCGCACCTTGCCCTCGGCCCTGAGCGCAAACGCCGTTTCATAGGCGCGGCAGGCCTTGAAATGCTCAAAATTTTTCATGCTCTGCGCGTGCATCAGATAGAAGTCGAAATCGTCCACGCCGCAGGCGGCGAGCTGGCTTTCAAAAAAGGGGCGGATGTCCGCCTCCGTTTTGAAGAAGTTCGCCGTCAGCTTGTTGGTCAGAACATAGTCCTCACGCGGATAGCGGCTCGTCAGGCAGGCCTTCAGCGCCGTTTCGCTCCTCCCGTCCAGATAGCCGTGGGCGGTGTCAAAATAGTTGAAGCCGGCTGCCAGAAAGGCGTCCACCATCCGCTGCGTCTGCGCAAGGTCGACCTCCTCTCCCTGCATCGGCAGGCGCATAAAGCCAAAGCCAAGATTCTTTTTGATCTTTTCCATATCCGCTTCTCCTCTCGTTTCCCCTCCGACGTCGGTCCGTTGTTTTTTTATGATAGCATAACTCGTGCCGCCGGGAAATACCCTTTTCTCGTTTTTTAACAAAACTTACCTCCTTTCGCTTTGCATACCGACAAAAAATCCGGCAAAGCTATGTTTGCGATACCCAAAAGCAACAAACCCAACCAAACATTCAAACAAAAGGAGAAAATCATTATGTCCAGCAAGAATACCAATAAGCTCAACGTTCCCGAGGCCCGCGCGGCCATGAACAAGTTCAAGATGGAAGCCGCCAGCGAGGTCGGCGTCAACCTCAAGCAGGGCTACAACGGCGACCTGACCTCCCGCGAGGCCGGTTCCGTCGGCGGCCAGATGGTCAAGAAGATGATCGAGAGCTACGAGAAGAGCCTGTAAGCTCCTCTTATGGCAAAGAAGGAAGTCCGCCGCGGCGGACTTCCTTCTTATTTCCTTAAAACTTAAAACCATTTCTTGCGCTTGAAGTAACGGATCAGCACGGCGACGATGACCACCGCCAGCACGATGACCACAGGATAGCCGTACTCCCAGCTCAGCTCCGGCATATCGAAGTTCATGCCGTACCAGCCGACGATGAGCGAGAGCGGCAGGAAGATCGTCGTCACGATGGTCAAAAGCTGCATGACGCGGTTCTGCGCGATGTCCACCTGCGACTGGTACTCGCCGCTCACCTGCATGGCGTATTCGCGCAGGCGCTCCGTCTCATTTTTCAGCGCCTCCACGCGGCGCAGAAAATAATTCATGCGTCGGGTAGAGCGCTTGTCAAAGAGGTCGTCTGCCTCCTCCAGCAGCGACGCGCCGAAATCGGCGAGCTGAGCGTAGAAGCGGTCCGCGCGGCTGACCTCCTTGCGGATGGCGCTCATGCGGTGGATGAAGCGGTCCGTGTTGTCGGCCAGGACCTCCTGCTCCAGATTCGCAATGCGCTCCTCGAGTTGCTCGAGCGCCGCAAGATCGTCCCGCACCAGCGTGAGCAGCAGATCGGCAAGAAAATTGTCCGCCCCGTCGGCATTATGCGGACGCATGGCGCGGATGGCGTCGAGACAGTTCGCGACCACACGGTCGTGATCGACGATGAGCACATTTCCCTGCGACCACGAAAACGCGAAGCGGCGGGCGGCCTGACTGCCCCGCGCCGGGATGCGGATATGGCCGGTGATGCCGTTCTGATCGGTCAGGAGCGCGCACAACTGCGAGCCGTACACGCTGTCCGACGTGAGCGGCGGCGTGAGCGTATCGGGCAGCGTGACCGCGGAAAGCTCCGACGGCTCGAGCAGAGCCAGTACATTTTCCCATTTCTCCGGCGCTTTTTCGCCCAGCGGACGAAGCGCGTCGCCAAATTCATAAAACTGCATAACGCGGCCCCCCTATCTTATGCCTATGATAGCAGGACCGCGTCGCCGCGTCAAGAGATTCGGTTTTGAAGGACTTAGCCGCCGAGGTACGCCTTACGCACCGCGTCGCTGGCCATCAGCTCCGCACCGGTGCCGGTGAGCGAAATCTTGCCGGTCTCGAGCACATAGGCGCGGTCGGCGACGGAGAGCGCCGCCTGCGCGTTCTGCTCCACAAGCAGGATGGTTGTGCCCGCGGCGTGTAGCTCGCGGATGATGTCGAAGATCTGCTCGACCAGAATGGGCGCGAGGCCCATGGACGGCTCGTCGAGCATGAGAAGCTTGGGCTTGCTCATGAGCGCGCGGCCCATCGCGAGCATCTGCTGCTCGCCGCCGGAGAGTGTGCCGGCGATCTGACGGCGGCGCTCCTTCAAACGCGGGAAGCGCTCGTAAACGTCCGCGATGCCCGGCTCGATGGTGGAATTGGGCTGCGTGTACGCGCCCATCTGCAAATTCTCCTCCACGGTCATCTGCTGGAAGATGTGGCGTCCCTCGGGGACCTGCGCCAGACCGTGCTCAACGATCTTGTGCGGCGCGACGCCCTTGAGGTCATGGTCCTCAAAGAGGACGCTGCCCATCTTGGGGTGCAGCAGGCCGGAGATCGTGTTCAGAATGGTAGATTTACCCGCGCCGTTCGCGCCGATGAGCGTGACGACCTCGCCCTCGTTGACCTCAAAGGAAACGCCCTTGACGGCGTGGATGCTGCCGTAGTACACATGGATATCATCAACTTTTAAGATCTGCGCCATCGTTACGCCTCCTTCTTCTTGCCGAGGTATGCTTCGATGACCTCGGGATTGTTCTGGATATCGTCGGGCGAGCCCTTGGCGATGATGCGCCCGAAGTTCAGCACGGCGATGCCCTCGCAGATGTTCATGACGAGGTTCATATCGTGCTCGATGAGCAGCACCGCGATCTTGAAGGTATCGCGGATGGAGCGGATGTTCTCCATCAGCTCCGCCGTCTCGCTGGGGTTCATGCCCGCCGCCGGCTCGTCGAGCAGCAGCAGGCAGGGATTCGTCGCCAGCGCGCGGAGGATCTCCAAACGGCGCTGCGCGCCGTAGGGCAGGCTTCCGGCCTTGGCGTCGGCGAACTCCTCCATGTGGAAGATGGAGAGCAGCTCCATCGCGCGCTCGTGGACCACGCGCTCCTCGCGCCAGAAACGCGGCAGGCGGAGGATGCCCTCGGCCATGTTGTAGTGCATCTGGGTGTCCATGGCGGTGGTGATGTTCTCCTCCACCGAGAGGTTCTGGAACAGGCGGATGTTCTGGAAGGTACGCGCGATGCCCGCGCGGTTGATCTGCGCGGTGTTGAGACCGTGAATGTCCCTGCCGTTGAGGAGGATGGTGCCGTGCGTGGGCTGGTAGACCTTCGTGAGCAGGTTGAAGATGGTCGTCTTGCCCGCGCCGTTGGGGCCGATGAGGCCCGCGATCTCCGTGCGGCCGATGGTGATGTTGAAGCTGTCGACCGCCTTCAGGCCGCCGAAGGTGATGCCGAGGTCGATGCACTCGAGAACGGGAGACTTGTCCGCGTCGCGCTCCGGCAGCAGCGCCGGCTCACGGGTAACGGGAACGAGCTTTGTTTTCTGCGTCATAGTCAAACCTCCTTTTCTTCGGCACTGTGCCGGCGCGGGAGCAGCTTTGCGAAAAATGCCTTGAACTGGGGATTGTTGGTCGCGAGCATCACGAAGATGAGCACGATGGCGTAGACCAGCATACGGTAATCTGCGAACTGGCGCAGTGCCTCGGGCAGGATGGTCAGCGCGGCGGCGGAGAGGAGGCTGCCCCAGATGTTGCCAAGCCCGCCGAGCACCACGAACACCAGCACAAGGATGGAGGTGTTGAAGTTGAACTTGACCGACTGGAGCGAGGAGTAATTCAGACCGTAGAGCGCGCCGGCCGCGCCGGCGAGGGCGGCAGAGGTGACGAAGGCCATGAGCTTATACTTCGTGAGGTTCAATCCGACGGACTGCGCGGCGATGGGGTTATCGCGGATGGCCATGATGGCGCGGCCCGCGCGGGAGCGCGTGAGATTGAGCACGATGATGAGCGTCACCATCACAAGGATGAAGCCCGCGGTAAGACCCGCGATGGTCTTGGTGCCGGTCGCGCCCTGCGCGCCCTTGATGATGGCGTAGCCCGTGGCGTCGAGACCGAGATCGTCGATCGTCTTGGTACCGGAAACATTGAAGAGAATGTGTAGGCCCGAAGCGTCATAGCCGACAAGCAGGCAGTTGATGAGGTCCGCGATGATCTCGCCGAAGGCGAGCGTCACGATGGCGAGGTAGTCGCCCTGGAGCCGCAGCACCGGCGTGCCGACGAGCAGGCCCACGATGGCGGCGAAGATCGCGCCGACGACCATGGCGATGGCAAGGCGCACCGGCGCGTTGGGGACCGCCGTGAGCAGGCTCTGCGAGACGATGACGCCGCTGAACGCGCCCACGCTCATAAAGCCCGCGTGGCCGAGGCTCAGCTCACCGAGGATGCCGACGGTCAGGTTCAGCGAGACCGCCATGGACATATAGCAGCAGATGGGTACAAGCAGACCGATCGTCTTGCGGTTGAGCATCCCGCCGTTCTGCAAAACGGTCACGACGATGAAGACGGCGATCACGCCGAGGTAGGTCGCGAAGTCGACCTTGGTGGTCTTTTTCAAGGACTTGAATTTCGTTGTCAGCTTTGCCATAGTTGCCACCTCACACTTTCTCCGGCACATACTTGCCGAGGAGTCCCGCGGGCTTGACGAGCAGCACCACGATCAGCACCGCGAACACGATGGCGTTGGCGAGCGTCGTGGAGATGTACGCCTTGGCCAGCGCCTCGATGATGCCGAGGAGCAGTCCGCCGAGGAACGCGCCGGGGATGGAGCCGATGCCGCCGAACACAGCGGCGGTGAACGCCTTGATGCCGGGCATGGAGCCGGTGGTCGGCATGAGCGACGTATTGAACGAGCAGAGCAGCACGCCGGCGATGGCCGCGAGCGCGGAGCCGATGGCGAAGGTCGCGGAGATGGTCGCGTTGACGTTGATGCCCATGAGCTGCGCCGCCGCCTTATCCTCCGAGCAGGCACGCATGGCCTTGCCCATCTTGCTCTTGTTGACGAAGGTGGTCAGCGCGAGCATGATGACGACGCAGACCGCGATGGTCAGGAGCGAAATGTAGGAGATGGAGAGCTGACCGCCGAAAAGGCTCGCCGTTCCCTCGACCACGGGGGGATAAACACGCGCGGCGGCCTTCCAGATCAGCAGGGCGGAGTTTTGCAGGAAGTAGCTCACGCCGATGGCGGTGATAAGCACCGCGAGGCTGGGCGCCGAGCGCAGCGGCTTGTAGGCCAGACGCTCGATCACAATGCCGAGCACCGTACAGACGACGACCGCGAGCAGGACGGCTACGATGTTGGGCAGTCCCAGATAGAACATCGCGCAAAACGAGATGTAGCCGCCGACCATGATGACGTCGCCGTGGGCGAAGTTCAGCATTTTGGCGATGCCGTAGACCATCGTGTAGCCGAGCGCGATGATGGCGTACACGCTGCCGAGGCTGATGCCGCTGATGAGGTATGATAAAAATTCCATAGAAAAAACACCCCTTTTTCCCGATCTTATCTTTTTTCTGTGGCAGAAACAAGGGCAAGCGTCTGCCCCCTCCCCTGCCTTTGTTTCCGCCATAGAATAGGGCTTTGGCCGTCGGGGGCTTGCGCCCCCGGCAGCCGGACCCAAAGAGAGAGACGTATGAAACGAAAGGAAGCTGAATTACTTCATGACATACTCGCCGTTTTCGATGACGGCGGCGAGAGGCGCCTTGGAAACCTCGCCCTCGGCATTCCACGTCATGGCCTTACCGGTGAGGCCGTCCACGCTGAGGGTGGGCATGACCTGGATGAGCGCCTCGCAGATGTCGGTGGAGCTCATGTCGGCGGTGCAGCCGGCCTTCTCAAGAGCGGCCTTGACGATGTACACGCCGTCATAGGCGTCGGCAGCGAACTGGTTGGGCTCCACGCCGTACTTCTCGGTGTAGGTCTTGACGAAGCTCTGGGTCGCAGCGTCCTCGGAGTTGACGGAGAACGGAGTCAGGAGCATGACGCCCTCGGCGAGAGAGGCATCGAAGCCGGGCATGGTGAGGATGCCGTCCATGCCGTCCACGCCGAAGAAGGTGGGCTCATAGCTCATGGCCTTGGCCTGGCTGAGGATGACGGAGGCGGGCTGATAGTAGATGGGGAGGAACACGAGGTCGGCGCCGGCGTTCTTGGCGGCTGTGAGCTGAACGGTGAAGTCCGTGGAAGTGGCATCGGTGAAGGTGGTCTCGGAGACGATCTCGAAAGCGCCCTTGGCTTCGGCTTCCTTCACGAAGGTGTCACGGATGCCCTGGGAGTAAGCGTCGTCGTTACGATAGATAACAGCGACCTTCGCGCCCGTCATGTTCTCGGCGATGTAGTCAGCCGCGCCGGTGCCCTGGTTGGGGTCGGTGAAGCAGACCTGGAAGACGTTGTCCTTATCCTTGGTCACATCGGGGGAGGAAGCGGACGGGGTCAGCATAAAGGTGCGGTCGGCGTTCGTCTGGTCGGAAACGGTCAAGGAAGCGCCGGTGGTGGTGGGGCCGACGAGGACCTGCATCCCCTCGTCCATCATGGTGTTGTAGGCGTTGAGCGCCTTCTCGCCGTCGGCCTCATCGTCCTGCTTGAGGAAGGTGAACTTGACGGTGGAATCGCTGGCGTTGATCTCCTCGACGGCGAGCTCCGCGCCGTTGACGACGGCCTGGCCGTAGATGGCGGCGCTGCCGGTCAGCGGGCCGCAGGAGCCGAGCACGAAGGTCTGGACTTCCGCGCCGGACTGATCGCCGGAGCCGTCCGCATCAGGAGCGCTGGGGGTATCGGCCTTCTGGCCGCAGGCTGCCATGGTAAAGACCATAGCGGCTGCCATAAACATGGCTGCAAACTTCTTTTTCATCTTGTTTTCTCCTTTTCAATAAAAATTGTCTTTTCATTATTTATACAAAAAAGCGATCCCGCCTGCTTGGCGTGACCGCTTTGCTGTATCGAACTGCTTCAATACTTACGCTTGCGATTTCATGCCAAGTGCCGCGTGAGAAAGAATCAGGCCCAGAATGGACAGGACCAATACGCGCAGACCGAAAATGGGCAGGCAAATCAAAATGGACGCTGCGTAAACAGCGTCCATCACCTTGCTATTCATCCCATTGTTGGTGTTGGCGGCAGCGCAGGAGAAGGTGGCCTCTGCACGGTTGGCAGCGGCGGCACAAGAACCGTTATTCACTTTTGTATCAGCAAAACGGAACATTGTATTAGAACTCCTCATGTATCTGTCATATTTGATGGTGTTATTGTAGCGCGTAAATATCCATTCGTCAAGACGGCAAGATTGATAAAATATGCAGCGCGTCGAAAAGAGCTGTTGTCATATTGCACAATTCCCATCCCAAAAGCTCGACACATGGCACAAAGTCCCTCGCGTGAAGCCGCGCGAAATACGGCTTGCAAATGTCTGCAACATTTGATAGAATGCGGATAGCTCAGCTAAAGTCCGCGTTGCGGTAGCGGACTCCCATTATAAGAAAGGAAGATCACCATGATTTACACGACCGAAGTTCAGCATATGTGCCCGGTCGCCAAGGGCGCATATCACGGTCCCGCTCCCATTCCCGAAGAGGGCAAGTGGGTGCAGGCCAAGCAGCTCTCCGACATTTCCGGCTTTACCCACGGCATCGGCTGGTGCGCTCCCCAGCAGGGCGCGTGCAAGCTGACGCTCAACGTCAAGGAGGGCGTCATTCAGGAGGCGCTGGTCGAGACCATCGGCTGCTCCGGCATGACCCACTCCGCCGCGATGGCGTCCGAGATCCTCATCGGCAAGACCATTCTCGAAGCGCTTAACACCGACCTCGTGTGCGACGCCATCAACACCGCCATGCGTGAGCTGTTCCTCCAGATCGTCTACGGCCGCACCCAGTCCGCCTTCTCTGAGGACGGCCTCGCCGTCGGCGCGTCCCTCGAGGACCTCGGCAAGGGTCTGCGCAGCCAGATCGGCACGATGTTCGGCACCGTCGCCAAGGGCCCGCGCTACCTCGAAATGGCCGAGGGCTACTGCACCAGAATGGCGCTCAACGCGCAGGATGAGATCATCGGCTATGAGTTCGTCAACCTCGGCAAGATGATGGACTTCATCAAGAAGGGCGACGACGCCAACACCGCGCTCGAAAAGGCCAAGGGCCATTACGGTCAGTGGGACAGCGCGGCGAAGTACATCGACCCGCGTCAGGAATAAGGAAGGGAGGACGAAACAATGGCTCTGTTTGAAAATTACGAGAGAAGAATCGACAAGATCAACGGCGTCCTCGCGCAGTATGGCATCTCCTCCGTGGAGGAGTGCCGCGAGCTCTGCCAGTCCAAGGGCTTTGATCCCTACGAGATCGTCAAGGGCATCCAGCCCATCTGCTTTGAAAACGCCTGCTGGGCGTATACCGTGGGCGCAGCTATCGCCCTGAAGTCCGGCGTCAAGACCGCTGCCGAGGCCGCCAAGATGATCGGTGTGGGCCTGCAGTCCTTCTGCATCGACGGCTCCGTGGCCGAGGACCGGAAGGTGGGTCTGGGTCACAGCAATCTGGGGGCCATGCTCCTCAGCGATGAGAGCAAGTGCTTTGCCTTTCTGGCGGGCCACGAGTCCTTCGCTGCTGCCGAGGGCGCTATCGGTATCGTGAAGAACGCCAACAAGGCCCGTAAGGAGCCCCTGCGGGTGATCCTCAACGGTCTCGGTAAGGACGCTGCCCAGATCATCAGCCGCATCAACGGCTTTACCTATGTTCAGACGCAGTTTGACTACTATACTGGCAAGCTGAGCATCGTCCGGGAGATTCGTTACTCCGAGGGTGAGCGGGCTGACGTCCGCTGCTACGGTGCCGATGATGTCCGGGAGGGCGTGGCCATTATGCACCACGAGGGTGTAGATGTGTCCATCACCGGCAACTCCACCAACCCCACCCGGTTCCAGCATCCTGTGGCCGGTACCTATAAGAAGGAGTGCATCGAGCAGGGCAAGAAGTACTTCTCCGTGGCCTCCGGCGGCGGCACCGGCCGTACCCTGCACCCGGACAACATGGCCGCCGGTCCCGCCAGCTACGGCATGACCGACACCATGGGCCGTATGCATTCCGACGCCCAGTTCGCCGGCTCCTCCTCCGTGCCCGCGCACGTGGAGATGATGGGCTTCCTCGGCATGGGCAACAACCCGATGGTCGGCGCGACCGTCGCGGTGGCTGTCGCCGTGGCGGAGAGCCTGAAGTAAAAGGACGCGTAACCGCTGCAAAAGGCTTCCGACTGTACGAGTCGGAAGCCTTTTTCCTTTCCCGGCAGCAAAAGAGAGAGCCTTGTCGGCTCTCTCTTTGTTTCGCTATGTAGGCTTTACTTCTTGCTCAACCGCTCGTCGATGCTCTTGGCGCCGAGCTTGCCCGCACCCATGGCGAGGATAACGGTGGCCGCGCCGGTCACGGCGTCGCCGCCGGCATAGACGCTCGCGTGAGAGGTCAGGCCCTCCTCGTTCACCACGATGCCGCCCTTGCGGTTGACCTCAAGGCCGGGCGTGGTATTCTTGATGAGCGGGTTCGGCGTGGTGCCGAGGGACATGATGACGCAGTCCACCGGCAGGTCGAAGTCGCTGCCGACCTTCTCGATCGGGCGGCGGCGGCCGGAGGCGTCCGGCTCGCCCAGCTCCATCTCCACGCAGGTCATGGAGGCGACGTAGCCGTTCTCATTGCCGTTGATCTTGACGGGATTGGTGAGGGTCTTGAAGATGATGCCCTCCTCCTCGGCGTGCTCGACCTCCTCGTGACGGGCGGGCAGCTCCTCCATGCCGCGGCGGTAGACAATGTAGACCTCCGCGCCGAGACGCTTGGAGCAGCGGGCGGCATCCATGGCGACGTTGCCGCCGCCGACGACGGCGACCTTCTTGCCGGCAAGCGGCATGATGGGCGTGTCGGAGCCGTCCTTATAGGCCTTCATCAGGTTGATGCGGGTCAGGAACTCGTTGGCGGAGTACACGCCGCAGAGGTTCTCGCCGGGAATGTGCATGAACATCGGCAGGCCCGCGCCGGAGCCGATGAACACAGCCTCGAAGCCGTACTGGCTCATCAGCTCGTCGATGGACACGACGCGGCCGATGACCATGTTTGTCTCGACCTTGACGCCGAGTGCCTTGAGGCCGTCGACCTCCTTCTGCACGATAGCCTTGGGCAGACGGAACTCGGGAATGCCGTAGACCAGCACGCCGCCGGCGAGGTGAAGCGCCTCGAACACGGTGACGTCATAGCCCTTCTTGGCGAGGTCGCCCGCGCAGGTCAGACCGCTCGGGCCGGAGCCGATAACGGCGACCTTGTGGCCGTTGGAAACGGGCTTGGCGGGGGCCTCCTGCACGTTGGCGTTGTGCCAGTCGGCGACAAAGCGTTCAAGACGGCCGATGCCGACCGGCTCACCCTTGATGCCGCGGACGCACTTGCTCTCGCACTGCGTCTCCTGCGGACAGACGCGGCCGCAGACGGCGGGCAGAGAGGAGGTCTCGTGGATGACCTGATAGGCGCCCTCGTAGTCCTTCTCGGTGATCTTCTTGATGAACTCGGGGATCTTCACCTGCACGGGGCAGCCGGAGACACAGGGATGATTCTTGCAGTTGAGGCAGCGGGCGGCTTCGTCGAGCGCCTGCTCCTCGGTGTAGCCGAGGGCGACCTCCAGGAAGTTTTTGTTGCGGACGTTGGGGTCCTGAGAGGGCATCTCGTTCTTTTTCAGACTCATATTCGGCATCTTACTGGACCTCCTTCTTGAACAGGTTGCAGACTTCTTCGTGCTTATGACGCTCCCAATCGAAGTACATCTTGCCGCGCTTGAGGCTCTCGTCCCAATCGACCTTGTGTCCGTCGAAGTCGGGGCCGTCCACGCAGGCGAACTTGGTCTCGCCGCCGACGGTGAGGCGGCAGCCGCCGCACATGCCTCTTAAGAATTGCCTCTCTGCCGCTTAGATCCGGCAGTTCTACCGGTACACGCCGGTCAAAACGTCCCGGACGCGTCAGTGCCGGGTCCAGAGACTCCGGTCGGTTCGTTGCCGCCAGAATAACAACACCCTTTCTGCCGTCAAAGCCGTCCATCTCCGGCATGCGTATATCCGTGATGACGACGTCCGGGCGTCTTTCGATGATCTGTTCCAGCCCGCTTTTTCCATCGCCCGCGCTGCCGATGACCGTGCAGCCCATATCGGCCCACGGCAGCGTCTTGACCAGCCCGTTACGGATCATATCCTCATCCTCGACGATCATCACCCGCAGAATCATTCCGTCTCACCCTCTTCTCCCGGAAGACTCAAAACCACTTCCGTCGTCCGGCCTTGTTGCGTTTGGATGCGTATGCCGTAGCGCTCGCCATACATCAACCGAAGCCGGTCGTGTACGTTCATCAGACCGAAGCTCGTTTTGCGTTCCATATCCGGGTTTTCCATATACCGCGTCAGCGTTTCCATCACTTCCGGCTCGATGCCCGGCCCATTATCCCGAACGGAAATCTCCAGCCGTTCGCCGACGCATCGCGCCTCAATCTCGATTTTCAGTTCGCGCTTTTTCTCCATGCCGTATTTGACGGCGTTTTCCAAAATCGGCTGAACGATCAGCTTCGGGATGCGCCGCCGCATCAATTCATCCGGAATCCGCGTTTCATACGAAAGCCGGCTGCCAAAGCGCATTTTGAGGATGCTCATGTAGCTCTCAATGTATCGGAGATCTTCCTTCAAAGAGACGGTCATGCCCTCCTGCTTGATTGAATAGCGCATAAGCTGCGCAAGCTGAACCATCGCCGCATCCGCCGCACCCGGATCGAGCCGAACCATAAACCGGATGTTTTCCAGCGTGTTAAACAGGAAATGCGGGTTGAACTGGCTTTCCATCTGCCGAATCTGCGCCACTGCCGTATCCCGCCCCAGTTTAACGCTCTTTTCCATGGATTTCCGGACGTTTTCAAGCATGGTGTTGTAGGCCTGTGCGATGATCTGAAATTCGTCGTGGCTGCTGATGGTCAATTCCGTATTCAGGTTGCCGTGGCTGACGAGATCGCATGCCGTCGCAATTTCGTCGATCACCCGCGTTTTTTCCTGCGCAACCCGTTTGGTGCTGATCTGAATCGCGGCAATCATCGCCGCAAAGAACAGCAGCACCATGAGCAGCAAAAACCGTGCCGTGCGCAAAACGTCCCCGCAGGGAAGCGCCGCGTACACCCTGTATGTTCCACA